>JACCDW011474871.1_pt1 | contig 12789 bp, 19 predicted proteins | sample 7449781 | NCBI WGS metagenome assembly JACCDW01 (sample SAMN15323449, study PRJNA562643) | freshwater metagenome | isolation source: river surface water | place: USA:Blue River Watershed | collected 2017-08-18 | reverse complement strand
TAGGTGGTATCCCTGGTGTACAAGCAGAATAATCTACGCATTTAATTCTAGGAAAATCGCTTGTGTGCTGCGCTGACGCTTCGCGCAGTACTCTAGCGCGGTGACCCTGCGGGTTATTTAGGCGGTGGAGGAGGTGTAAGCTTACTGCGTCGATTAGGTCCGTACATGATATCTTTTGCACCTGGAATACTATAACCGCCATCGCTGATTGGATCCATTAGAACTAGTTGCGGACCTGTTCTACTGCCACGCACTCTAATGTTGTTAGCGTGTAGGTCTACGTTCCAATTATCATGTTCGTCTACGATTTTACTGATCAACATTAGGGCTTCTTTGAGTTCATCATCACGTATGTTTGTATAGTTACTGCGTTCCACAGCACGAGTCAGTTCACGGGCCATATCACTCCATATAGTAAATTCAGGGTTACTGAACTTTTCATATGCGTTTATGTTAACTTCGTTCATAAACAATCGTTCGTACAAGCCTACTAGTGCTTCGAAACTGAAATCTTCACCTTTCTGTAATTTTTCTATGCGATAGCGTGGACGCTGATTACCCTTAGGATCCTGTGTGATATCTATGTTGTAGACCTGTGGAAAGAATGAGTTGTGATATCCTTGTCGTTTTAGGTCACGTATTTCCATGATGTATGTATAGTAAGCATCTTCATCCATTAAGGTAGTAAGATGTGGCTTTTTTACAAATTCATGGGGATCACGTGGATTGGTCTGTCCTCCGCTATACCAACCTGGGCCATCACCACCTTTTACATTTTTATCTGCCTGTTTGCTGGGCAGTTCACTGGCTGTGGCATCGGCCCAGTCAGGATCAAAGTTAGGGTCTTTACGGTTCTGCGCACGTTTAAGGCTAGTATAATCGTAGTTCTGTTTACGATAACGTATGCGTTGATCAGTGGCGTCGTATTCTTGTATGATTTCTAATATTCGCATCCAGTATTTATTTTAAAGGCACTGTACCCAACATCGATAAATATTCTACACAAGGAACCCTATATATGAATTTAAATTTAATTGAAAGCATAAGAAAAAGTGTAACTGCTAACAATATGGCCAGTGATGTATTAAATCCTTTGTATCCTGAGTGGTATCAGCGGGAAATGACCAGACTGGGAGAAAAGTACAGAAACATACGTTGGTTACCTTTGGATATTCCGCAGATTAAATTTGCTGACTATGATGAATTTTTACGTGTTTGGGATGAAAACAGTATTGATGTAGTAAGAGTAAAACCTTGTACAGCGGAACCTTGGACCAAGGAAAATCATCCTTTAGGATTAGCCAGTAATTATTACAGACCGCAATTCAAAGGACTACATATTTTCACACATTATCCTGATACCTTTGAAGAAGTAGAAGCTGGTATTTTTGCACATAGATATTTTCCTCATCCTGTGTTTGAGCCCTTGGTAGACTTTGTAAAGACATACTACCCATTTCATTTAGTACATCACATTTATATTTGGGAAAGTGTGCGTGAAGTTTATCCTCACAGAGATCAGACTATGTTTTGGAATTGCCCAACTGAGTTCAGAGCCATGTTACATGATGAAAATGAAGAACCTACATTATATGTAGCTGATGTTGAGCATGGTGATGCACATTTTGTAGATCTATCTGGGTTAGACACTAATGCATTTTGTTGGAGCAATGGCAGTCAGATTCATGGTAGTGATTACTATGGTAAGAGAAAACAATTGTTATGTATCAATGGAATCCTCAGTGTAAGTAAATTAGAGGAACTATTAGATAGAAGTATAGAAAAGTATAAAGATAAAATTAACTATAAATTAGAAATTTAATTATTCGCTAGGTGGTACATGAGTTCTATAATATACCACAATCATAATAATTAAGATAATAAAAAAAAGGTCTACAGTGTCAATCATTTTAGACCTTTTTTAGCGGCTGATTCTTTCATACCTTGCGCAATCATTTTTTTAAACATTAGTACCACACGATGTTTTTCTTTTTCGCTGAGTATTTTAACTAGGGTAAGTTTGTCGTCATAGCTTTTGGCATTATCTAAAAATTCTGAAGGCACTGCTAGTTTAGCTTTTTTCTTAGCCATTTCTTTTTTCATTTTGTCTAGAGCTTTTTTTGGATCTTCGTTATCAGTCGTCATAGTTTTCCTCTAACAGCCAGATCAATATCCAAACCACAGCCAAGGCCAGCATTATTATTGTAATATTCATCCACATACTATACCCCCTGTCTATTTATTGGCTTCGCAGTCCACCCATTTTAAATTATTGTAATGTTCATAAGGCCACTGTCCTTTGGGCAACAAACAGACTCCTAGTTCAGGATGATTATCAATGCGTATTTGAACCACGGACCATATTAGCCATACGAGATATAATATACCCAACGTACTCAAGCTCCAGCACATGATTTTGTATTGTATGCGTTTTTTTCTTCGAGCTGCAATTTTAGCCTTTTCAGCATTGCGCCGCATTTCCATGGCAATAGCACCTGACTGTTCTTTGCCTACTACTTTCATCATGGCTTCGACTTCGGTCCACAATGCGCCTAGTTCTGGAGGACTTTGATAGACCATTAGCTCGCGTAATTCGTCTGCCATGGCCTGTAACTGTTTTTTCAGTAATACTCGTTGCAGAGCACGTTTACCTAGACTGGCTTCGCCATGATATACTTCCGTTTTACTACGACGTTCTTCTTCTTCAAATACAGCTAGACATTTATAATAGTTGTCGTAGTATGTTCCTAGTTGTTGACCTATTTCTGTATAAATGTTAGTAGTATCACCGCTTTGCTTGTTTAGCTCAATGATACGATTTTTTTCTTGTATGTATTGATTTTTCTCAGCAATGGTAGGAGGATGATCTCGGAACTTATTATGAAATTGGTCATCAAGATCCTTGAGAACATCTTTAATGTCCCCAGCAGCACCTTTAATGTCCTTGTAAAGTTTACAGCCTTCTTTAACAAGTTTTACAGCCCCGTTGGCTAGGGCAAAGAGGGTTAATGGATCCACGGGTTCGCTCCAAGGCTCCAATACCTAGTTGGCATATTTCGCTCCAAATTGTCGGCTCTAACTTATTTACTGTCTGTGCCAGTCAATTTGAGGGTTGTCTCGCACACATTGTTGTAAACAGTGTGCAATGTAGCTGAAATGTTGGCTCATAGTAGTAAATAGTGCAGAATTTATCTCTGCTGCACGATTATAGCTAGTTCGTCCAATATTGTGGAAGTATTGCTCGCTGATACCCTTGTTTTGTAACATGGTAGGAAATACACTGGCTGCAAACAAAGCCTGGTCTCCTAGTATTTTAGCCGCTTGGGCAGTTTGTATAGAAAGCAGTGTTTCAGCCCAACTTGTTGCAGGTTGCCAATCGGGCTTATCGGTGTAGTTGGCTAATACCGCACTCATATATTGTTCTATATAGGTGGGTATGGGCCAACCATATCTATGTTTTGCATGATCTATTAAGTCAAACCATGCTTGATAATACTCAGGTTCAATCATACTAAATTATTTAGTACAATTAGATCTCAGTGGGTAAGTTGTTTAATAGTTGTCTTAGTTTACTGCTCTCCACTTGTGCGTTGGGTGTTTTTACACTAACACCTTCTGTGGGATTCGAATTAATTGTGCTATTACGTTGCAAACTGTTCAATATAGTGGAACTACGACTTGTAGTATCTTCAGTTTGCCCTTCTTCACCTGGGTCAGTTATTCTTAATGTATCTATATCAAAGTCAAGATCAATTTTCATTCCTACGCCTGAACTGGATCTAGTTTTCATCAATTGTATTTGATATTTTCCTCGTTCACGCATAGCTCGACTGGTAAAGATACCAAATACGTTATCTGCTGTCTGAATTTTACTTAGACCTCCGCTGATATGACTATGATCATATTCCACTTCTTCTACTGCACCTCTGTTCAACTGTGCTGCTGTTACTAGAATACATTGTTTTTCCATAGCCAAGTTACGTAGTTCTTCACTGACATATTTGTCTTTAACAAATAAGTTTTCAGCTGAAATTTTTCTACTTTGTGGCATCAACAAATCTAAATAATCTACTAACAGTATATCTACTTTACGACCCATTTTAATTTCGTATTCTTTCAAGTAGCTACGAATATCGTTAGCAGTTTTACCGCTAGGCATATATTTGACTTGATAAGTTCCGGATTTTTTTCCTATGACCTTGACCTTCATTTCTACTTCGTCAATCATTTTAAAAATGTCTCGACTAGGTATTTCAGTTATCATACTATCAATACGCATACTAACTAGTTCTTCACTAAGTTCCAAAGTTAAGTATACTACGTTCAAACCTTGTAGTGCCCAATTTACTCCAAGATTGGCCAGGAATAAACTTTTACCAGCACCAGAACCTCCAGCAAAGATATTCAGTTCACCTCTATTCATACCTCCAAACAATCTTTTATCAACAGTATCCCAACCTGTTTTCATTTGACCGTTTTTATCTTTAATACGCATCAATCTAGCACGAGGATCTTGGAAATAGTCTGTGCCCATGTCTTTAGTTAGTCCAACCTGTACTGCTTGTTTGACTAGTTCTTCTACAGGACCATATTCTCCTTTTTCTAAAAGATCTGCACTTTTTAAAATTGCACGTTCTAGTCCTTTATGTCTAATAAAAGTTTCAAATTCACTTAGTAACCAATCATAGTGTTCTTCTCTTAAGTCTGGTTGTTTTTGTAAGTTGCTATGTGTAGCTGCGTTCACCATATCATATGTGGGTAGCACATTATGATCGTTCACATAGTCACTAACAAACTTTGCAGTAGTTTGCAATGATCTATCGAATAGTTCGTGATCAAATATACTTTGGCAGCGAACAAATGTTTCTGCATCGCTCAACATTAGTTCTAAATAAAGTTTTTGTATTTCAAATCCGTAATCTGCGTTTTGTCTTGTCATATTGTTAATTATACTTTAATTCTATATGTTTTACTACATTATCGGAATAATAAGGCACATGTACTTTAGTATGAGCCAATACTGCACCAATACTGCTACTAGCATCGCCGGGCCATGGTAGACTCCAAATACCTCTCCATTGATATCTAAGATTTTTATTGTATAAGCTATTCATTGCACACCCGCCCATATATACAAGATTTCTAAACCCAGTCAATCTTCTTGCCTTAAGCATAACAAAGTCAACTTGTTCTCCGAAAACTTTTTGTACTGCCGCAGCTATATCTTTTTTATCCTGATCTTTAAATTGGTACCCATACGGCCAATTGTATACACCTTTGTGCAGATTATATCTTAACTGTGTTGGATTTTTAAAGTAATAGGAAACTTCTTTATAAAACCTATCAGGATCTCCTTTAGTGCTCATTTGTTGAAGAACATGTTCTTGACTAGCAGGTTCTAGTCCTATTAAATCTGTAAATGCACTGTAAAATAATCCTAAACTGTTAGGATAACTAGAACTCCATAGTTTAACTAATTCTCTATTACGACCTTGCCATATACTCATTGTTTGAAATTCGCCTATGGCATCCAATACTACAACTGCTGCTCTATTAAAGTTACTGGTATAATATCCGGCAGCTGCATGACTGTGATGATGATTGGTATAGATAATAGGTACATCAATTTCAAACTTTTTCAAATATAGATTAGGTAATTCGTTGATATTAAACAAAGATTTAAATTGTCCTGCTCGTAATTGTCTAAGTTTTTTAATATAAGGATTTTCGTACCAGAAGATTTTTGTAGGTAATCCATATTTTAAAGCTTCGTAAATAAGCTCGGTATTAAGTTCAGCATCACCTCTTATACCACTAAATTCACTAGCTCTTGTATGTGCCTTAATTTGTCCGTGTTCGAACACGCAAATACTAGCGTCGTGATTTAAAGCATTAATACCCCAAACAATCATTCAATTCTCCGTTATTTGTATATGAAAGGATCTCTTCTTTTAAGTTCTGCAAGTCGTTGTTTATATAATTTTCTTTGTTGATATTTGTGCCACGGTATTAATAGAAAGTTTAATATTTTTTGCATAACTTCTCCTAGGTAAACCATTTTTTTGCATTTAGTTGTATCTTTAAACTATTATTAGTTTTAGCAGTAATTATGCTATACAATGTAGATAATTGACCTTGATGTATCACTGCATCATTAGCATCTTTTATAGAGTCAGGCCAATCTGGGAAGCTCACACTCCAACCATAGTTTACAGCTTGATGTATAATTTTTTGTCCAGCTTGATCTTTGTCAGCTAAAACTATAACTTCTCTGTTAAGTTGATTAATTAAGTTAGCTTGTTGTGTACTAATTTCACTGCCGAGAATTGCAACACCATCAATACTTATCGCATCGAATGGGCCTTCACATACAATTACATATTTACGATTATCTGTTTGCTTATCTAAATTAAACACATAACCTGGTTGTTGTTCGCTTAGATATTTAGGTTTTGCTTGATTTGTAGCTCTAGCTGTCCACCCAACTAATTTTTCTTTGTAATAAAAAGGAATAATTATTCTATTTCTAAAACCTACTTCATGTGTATAGAAAAAATTATTTTTTATTGGGTCAATACCTCTATCACACAGATATTGAATAACATTCAGTAATTCATCTGGTATATCTTCATCTAACCAATCTTTAATCGATTTACTGTTTAATGGTAAACTTTTATCTATAAAATTAGGTAAAGGATTTTGTTTAAATTGATAATCAGAATTTTCTTTCAGTCTCAATGCTTCTAAACTGCATTTACCAATCAAATCATCAGATACATTTAGCCAGCGTAGTAATTTTCTAAATTTAGTAGTTATAGTTCTGCCTGGTTGCCAACTGGATTTAAATCCGCAATTAAAGCAATGATAACTTACTCCTTCATTTATCATAATGCCGCCACGATGTCTTGTGTCTGCTTTATGGCCCATATTATGACAGCAGATGGCATTAAAACTTATCCAACCACTTGGAGTATGTTTTCTTTTAGAAGGTAGGTGTGCTGTAACTGTATCTACGACAAGACTCATAGATACATATTACGATCTTACTAATACTTTGTCAAATTTTCCGGTATTAGTAGATGTTGGAGTATATTCAATTCTTAACCAGCCAATATTATTACTGTAGTCATCTACTTCTGAATAGTTTTTAGAAACCAAGTCGGTGCTAGGAGTTATAATGAATGTTTCTAAATCTCTCCAATCTGTAGCTGTACTGACAACCACATCGTTTGTGACTTGTACTTTTACTTCTGCATCCAAATTATTAGCTCTAAATTCTAAACTAATAGTATGGGTTTCTCCAATGGTATTTTTTGGGTTAACTTCAACTGCTTCACTATGATATGTACGATTAGTAGGATTCAATAAATCATCGTTATTAACGTAATTAAACACATCAATAATTTGAGGTAAGGGTTGTTCTGGCAATGCTCCACCCAATAAATCTATAGTTCCTCCTATCCCAAATTGTGAATCTGCATAGATAGGAGTTTTAGATCCGTCGTTATTTAGAACATACAGAGTATATTTTAAATATTGGGGATTAATGTGTTTTAAATCGTTATCGTCCAGTACTAGTATCCCTATACCTGTACTACAACTAGCAGCAGTAGTATCTACATCAGCTGTTAGTATTTCTCTATTGTCTTGATCCATTAATACGCATTTAATATTAAAAGTTGAAATGTTTATGCGTTTTTGATCTGCATTTCTTACATCGAATTCGACGATGTTTTCCATGCCTTTATATAGTTTAATTGTTCGTTGGTACACTAGTCGCCACTCCACTGGAAAACAAGCCACATCGGCTATGACATTGATTCTGTTTCGATATAAATAACTTGAAATTTTTTGCATTTGGTAAGTCCCACAGTATTTATGGCGAAATTAAGAGAAAACATACAAGAACAATTACCCTTTATTTCTGTGCTGCACTATGGCGAAAACGAATATGTGGGCATAATTATAAATCAAGATCAATACGTAACCAGCTTTTTCGATTTAGGAGTTATAAAAAACGCCGAAGATAAAGCAGGGTTATTAACTATAGGTGAAATTTGGTGGTGGGAGTCTAACAGACAAGTTCCTATCAACATCTTCCTAAGAAGAGAAATTGAGCCGTATAGATATGCTATAAAAACTTTTAACAGTAAAGATGTTAGAATAATTTTAGGGCCAGTAGTAAATCTAATGAATTTATCATTAAAAAGAGTTAAAAGGAAAAGTGTACAATTAGTTAGGACGCCCAAGCGTTAACTATATTCGTAACTAAGACTTTCGCATATCAAATTCATATGTACGATAATGGCCTGTGCATATGCTATAGCATGTGGCTTCTTAAAGTAATATTCATCGTTCTCCGGTTTCTTCCAAACCTCCATCATCACCGTAGTCCAATCCTTCCCAATCAAGAATCTCTTCGCCGGGCGAATCATAGCCAATACTGCTGCTAATTGTTCTAAGTTCCTCGGCTTCATAGCCCTTAATATATCTCCATGGCCGTTTATGTGGAACAGATGATCCGTAAATTCGTCTTTTTCCAAAAGGTCCCATAAGGGTTCAGTCTCCATTAATTTAATTAAGTGTTCTTCATTTTTTACATCTTTATAAATGTTTACATTTAATAAATCGATTTTAAAATATCCTCGTTGTTCTGCTTTTTTATAATCTATATTACAAAGATTAGTGATAGGGTTACATGGAACATCTGTAACATATATTCCTGTATTATGAGAGTGTAAAGATGAATCTTGCTCTCTACTTGCCTTTACATATTTAATATGTTTAAGTGCAGTTTCCCTATCAGCAAAATCTATATCTATATCAGGCATTAGTGTATAACCTCTGATTCAAATAGTAATAATGGTAATCTTTTTGACAAGAAGTCTGCATAATCTTCTGCATCATCAAGGTCGTCGAATCCTTCTAATTTCACGTAAACTGATTTATCTCGTTCACTGACAATCACTTGCATACTTAATTCTGTATTAAAAACTACATCGTTATTTTCGCTCATAGTGTGGACTCCTTTACCACGTGTTTAACAAGATCCAGATCATTTTTTTGTGATTTAAACTTCTTTATCCAAAATTGAGGATCTATAATATTACTTATAGCTGCAAGCTGTACATCGTCCATTTGGTCTAATAATTTTTTACCTGTGGTGCAATTCAATATTAGCCAAGGACTTATTTTTCCATCTTTTATATCAAACATTGCTCTATTACAACTTACATAATTAAAGTAATGGTTCCAGACACTATTATTTTTATCTGCCCAGTCTGTCATGGTTTTCACTGATCTTTCCAGTGCAGTTTCTACAGATTCGTTTTGTAACAAATATAATATATATTTTTCGTATAGTTCTTCTTTACACCAGTGATCTAATTTCACACCACTTTTAATAACGTATTCTACAAACTTTTCAGGATATAAAGGATTTATATTAGAAATAAAACTACCAAATTTTACAAATGCATTATAGTAAGAACTTTTTGTAAACTCTTCGTATGTTTTAGTTTCTTTGCTTTTTTGTGACATCTGATAGAACTTATCAAATGCATAAAGACCCATCACTACATGTTTTTCATCTTTAGCTAGATATCTTCTTTTTTGTTCGCACATATGTACCATCAAAGTCTTTTCTTTTGTAAACTTTGATCGACAATGGGGACAAATGTAGTTATTAGTTTCCAAGAGTATCATTTAAAAATCTTTTGAATCTGTTGTTCGGTAAATCCGTGATTTCTAGCTAGATCCATACAGTCTTTATCTTTATAAATTTTAGATAATATTTCTACTTCATCTTCTTTCATATTAGGATATAAATCTAAAAGAAACTTATAATTTTTGTTGTTAGTATTCTTTTTACGTTTAAATCCAATCCATTCGTGATAGAATATCTTTTTACTTTCATGACTACACATACACAGTAATAGCCAAAGTAGCTTAGGATGTTTTTGTAAAGTATTCCAATGTTTATTAAAATATTCGTTCACAGCAAGAACAAAATGTTCCTGATCAGATCTATTTGAAGTCTTAACGTTACTTATATATCTATTAAGAATAAAAAATTCGTTCTTTAGTGCTTTTCTTTGTTCGTCTGATATATCGTCCCATAATGACGTAGCACCCATATCTATAGCTGCTAGTTTTTCTTTTAGTTCAATCTTATCACTCATCGCACAGCCCTTTATTGATGCACCATTTTAAAATATTTTGATAATTTAATTCATCTTTATTCTGTTTAAATTCTACTGAAAACATATATCTTAAGTTATCAAAATTAAGCACACAGTGTCTTTGTTGTGTATTAAACAGATAAAATGTATTTGGTTCGTATTCTAGTTCTATAAATTTATCAGTAAAATCGTCTATAGGATATCCAAATAAGGTATGACTTTGTTTATTATCAATCAATTTCATATTAATACTAGCACCTCTAAAAAAGTCTGTATGCCAGTTATAAAAATGATTAGGATCGATTTGCAATACTACACATCTTTCAATAGGAAATTCTCGATTTATTGTGCTTAATAACGGTTCAAGTTTCCATATATGTTCTGGTATTGTGAAATTCGTCCACCCTAAATCAAATGACCATATTGCTTCATCAATTAGTTTTCTATAATTTTTCGAAATAATTATGGATTGTATTTTTAATTTTTTGAAACAATCGTTAGCTTGGATCATTTTGGATTATCAATACTTAACCTATATAGCATTTTAACACGATTACAGGCCTTTTGTAAAGCGGGATTGGTTTTTGCAGCCTTTCTAATTTCTATCCATAAGCAGTGATCGTTAAAATCTTCTATGCCTTCACTGTAAGAAGGTTTTCGTTCTAATGATCCTGCTTCTCTTTCATAAACGGTTTTGCCTCCGTCCGGGCTTTCATATATTTTTGTCATTTATACGCTACCACTCTACTGCACATTCCAGTTTTTGGATACTTGTTAGGTTCTGTAACAGTTTTCGAAAATCCAGAATCTTTTAAAATCTTACTAAGACTGTCTGCACTGTAACCCCATTTGTGCATCATAGCAACATCTTGATATCTAGCAATATTTCCAAAAATACCTGCGATGCCTTGTTTTAAAATTTTTCTATTATCACTGTATAATCTGCTAGGATCGTCTACAATAAATTTACACATCTTTAAAAGATCAGGCCATTCTGTTGCTACAAATCCTCCAGGCTTAATTATTCTATGCCATTCTTTTAACATAAGAGGAACTTTGTCAGGCATGATATGTTCTATTACATGAACACTTAATATTTCGTCTACACTGTTGTCAGGGATAGGATATGTATCTGTCAAATTATGAATAGTCACTCCAGGTTGTCCAGCACAGTAATCACCGTCAATATTGATCCATCCTTCAAATAAGTTTGGGCCACACCCTAAGTGTAATCGTACAGGTAACCGTTTTTCTCGTAGTGTCTGTACTTCATTAGTTAAAGTCATTTTTTATAGTTCCAAAAAAGTTAAGCCAAGTGTTTGTTATAGCATCTACAGAATAGTATTTAATGGTATGATTTTGTCCTTCTTGAATCATTTTTTTAACTTTGTCAGGATGCTCTTTAGCCCAATTTATTCCTTTTACAAGATCTTTGTTCCACATAAAATCTGCAAATTCTCTATAACTATCTAACCTGCTAGTAACTACAAATTTACCTGAAGCCAATGAATCTACAATTCTATTCGCACTTTTCGTAATAGTTCTATGATGATTAGTATCTACTGGTATAATAACCATATCGCATTTTTTTAATAATTCGCCTTGTAAGTCCCATGTCCATTCATGAAATTTAATTTTACTTAAATTCACGCCTCGATATTCTTCTTCATTTTTTAAAATTCTTCTTTGTGTTTTTTCTTGAAATCTAACAGATTTACTGGAAATAATATCTAATTGATAATTTACAAGTTTAGTTTCTAGTTCTCTCCAAACTGTGGTCCAATCTACATATCCTAAACTGCTTCCACTACCAAACCATAGAAGATTAATAACAGGACCGGGATTAAATTCGACAGGCAGTACGGGTCTTTCAAAAGGATCTGGAATCACTACTGCATTTTTTTTAAATCTATTTTCAATTTGTTGTCGCATGACATTAGAATTACATGTAATAAACTCTGCTTCTTGACAGCAAGGCTTTAACAAATCATCCTCGTCGAACTTATTATCACAAACATCATAGACAGTTATACTACCATTTTTTTTAGCTTCTTGAATCATTTCTGGAGTAGAACTTTTCAAAAACACAGTGATATCGTTTTGTTTTATCTTTCCAACTTTACTGCCATAATAGGAATCGAATCCTTTCTCGATTAGTTTTTCGGAAATGTATTTTCCTCTTAATCTATGACTGGCTCTTCCTTCGCTGAATTTGCCTGCTATAAAATTTATTGTCATTTTTCAAATAATCTCAATTTTTTTCTATGTTTATATTGACGAGTATACATAGAATTCATTTTACTATATTCCTCGTAATTTCTTAGTTCAACATTTAAATTTTTGTAAACAATGTTTTCCCAACCTGGGCGACCCATTTCTTCCCAAAGTTTTATAAATGCAACACTGTCTCCGTGCCAAGTCTTTTTGTCTAAGTCAAAGTAGTCTAATACTTCTTTAAAAATAGGTAATGCAGAAGGTCTAGCTAATCTAAACCAAGGACTGATGGCTACTCCATCGTTTCTTCTTAACAGTGCAATATCTCCAACTAGTTCAGGAAACATTGTATTAATTCGACTATCGGGTTCAGTGAACCAATATACGTCGTCTT
>JACCDW010566135.1_pt1 | contig 12789 bp, 14 predicted proteins | sample 7449781 | NCBI WGS metagenome assembly JACCDW01 (sample SAMN15323449, study PRJNA562643) | freshwater metagenome | isolation source: river surface water | place: USA:Blue River Watershed | collected 2017-08-18 | reverse complement strand
GGTTCATGAGCCAGGGGTGGGTGCTCTGCTTAAATTAATAGGTGAGCAAGGGCTCACTAATTTAAGGTTAATGCGACATGATGCCGTTGAGGTGGTTGAGAATATGATTCCACCATCGTATTTAAATGGTGTACATGTTTATTTTCCGGATCCATGGCACAAGAAGCGCCACAACAAGCGTCGTCTCATTCAACCAGAATTCGTGGCTTTATTGAGCAGTCGAATTCAGTCGGGAGGATATTGGCATTTGGCGACCGATTGGGAAGAGTACGCCTTACAAATGATGGAAGTCTTGTCAGCAGAGCCAAGCTTAATCAATACAGGAACTTTGCCAGGGGGTTTTGCACAAAGACCCAGTTATCGACCTGTGACCAAGTTTGAAAACCGCGGCATTCGTTTGGGTCACGGGGTCTGGGATTTGGTGTTTCAGAAAAAATAAAGCAACAGAAAATAAATCAAAACCAATTAAAGTGTTTCTGATTATTTATAAATGCTTACTTTTGTTCAGAATCAGAAACACACAAGAGACAAAAATTGATGTCCCAGGTTGTTTAATTCATTAAAGCTCAGAATCAAAGACCTAGGCAGACGTACTTCATCTCAAGGTATTCTTCAATACCCCAAACGCTGCCCTCTCTGCCTAAGCCAGACTGTTTTACGCCACCAAAAGGGGCTACTTCATTCGAGATGACGCCTGTGTTCACTCCGACCATGCCAAATTCCAGCGCTTCCGCCACTCGCCAAATGCGCCCAATGTCACGGCTATAAAAGTAAGAGGCCAAACCAAACCCACTGTCGTTGGCCATGGCTATGACGTCATCTTCGTTCTTAAATGGGATTACTGCGGCGACTGGCCCAAAAGTTTCTTCTTGGGTGATGAGCATGCCTTTTTTGACCCCTGCCAAAACGGTTGGCTCATAAAAAGTGCCGCCCAAAGCGTGGCGTTTTCCGCCAGTGATTACCCTTGCTCCTTGATGCGTGGCATCTTGGACGTGGCGTTCCACTTTTTGAACAGCCGCTTCATCAATCAAAGGCCCTAATTGAACTCCCTTATTCATTCCGGGGCCCACCACAATTCGCTTGGAGGCCTCTGCCAACTTTTCAACAAAGGCATCATGAAGGCTTTCATGGACATAAAAGCGATTGGTGCACACACAAGTTTGCCCAGCATTTCTGTATTTAGATTGAACCGCACCTTCTACGGCGGCATCCAAGTCAGCATCCTCAAAAACAATGAAGGGGGCATGACCGCCCAACTCTAGAGCGACTTTTTTAACAGTGGGGGCGCACTGAGCCATCAGGATGCGACCCACTTCGGTCGATCCTGTGAAAGATAGGTGGCGAACCAAGGGGGAGCTGCACAGTGCCTGACCGATTGCCACAGAATTGCTCGCATCTGCTGTGATGACGTTCAAAACACCCTCTGGGATGCCCGCCTCTAGGGCTAATTCAGCCAAAGCCAGGGCTGATAAGGGGGTTTGTTCGGCAGGTTTAATCACAATCGTGCACCCAGCGGCAATAGCTGGAGCCACTTTGCGAGTAATCATGGCCAGAGGAAAGTTCCAAGGGGTAATCGAAACACACACGCCAATGGGTTGTTTGAGAACCATCATGCGCTTGTCTTTCCAGGGGGTTGCCGGGATAGCCCCCATCACCCGTTTGGCCTCTTCTGCAAACCACTCAATAAAAGAAGCCGCGTAGTTCACTTCGCCTTTGGCTTCCATCAAAGCTTTACCCTGTTCCTCAGTCATTAATTGAGCCAAGCGCTCGGCGTCTCGGTTTATGAGCTCAAACCAGCGTCTTAATGTTTGAGCGCGCTCTTTACCCGTCTTGGCTTTCCATGCCGGCAAGGCTGAGTGTGCTTTATGAACCGCTGCGAGTGCTTCAGCAGGCCCCATATTAGGGACTGTAGTAATGATTGCTTGGTTAGCAGGGTTGTGAACGGCAAATTGGGAGCTGGTCATGGTGTCTAAAAATGGTTAGCTAGAGAATTGTCTCGGTTTTTATTCTATTTAAACGCATTGTGTCAGTGAATGTCTCACTCAACCTATTAGCCTCAAGGTTAGCATGCCTTCTTGGCTCAAAGTGGGATCCTTCAGAGTCTAAGGAAAAACCCTAGTAATAATGGGGGTAGGCAATCAATCTATCGTTTTTTGCTAAAAAAATTGACTAAATCTAGGTTTTTCAAAATATAAAATTAGTGCTTACTAACATAAAATTAGTGCTTATCCGTCAATGACTCACCCAGCTTATCCACAGAAGGTATGATGCTTTATACAGTCTTTTTATAACTAAATAGAATTATTATTGTTTTTTATATTCTTGACAGTGTATATAAGTCTTCCTAAGATGCATCAACTTTAAGAGATGTTGCGCTGCACCAATTTTGAACCTGGTTGGATTTTGTTTGAAAGACGTACGGAATACATTTTTTGATGGTGACCAAAAATGAATACAAACACACTTAAGATGACTGAGGCAGTGATCAAGGACAGAGACAGCTCTGTGCCTGTCCTATCTCTATCCATTCTCAAGGCCAAGCTCAGTGGTTTGATGAGCTCTATGGGTGTTTTGGCCACATTCATGGCAATTGCCATGTGGATGAACCAACCCATGCGTGTTGAATTGGCTTCCTGGTTGATCCCTGCAGAGGCTTACCAAATTTTTAAGAGCAGTTTTGAGCCTGTGCCCTCTGTGGCCCCTCAGGCTGCCAAGATACCCACCAGCATGGTGGATAGCCAAGCCGTTGACCCAATGATTCTTAGAACGGCTGCTGAGCGTCAAGCCGTGGCCCGTTATTTATCGAATAAATACAAAATCGCTCATTCAGCCAGCTTGGATTTCGTGGACAAAGCCATGACAGTCAGTCGTGAAGTAGGACTTGATCCTACTCTCATCTTAGCCGTTACTGCGATTGAATCTAGCTTTAACCCTTTTGCTGAAAGCAAAAAGGGTGCTCAAGGATTGATGCAAGTGATGACTCGAGTGCACGTTGAGAAATACGAGCCATTTGGAGGTCATGAAGCAGCTTTGGATCCTGATGCCAATATGCGTGTTGGTTCCTTGATTTTGCGTGAGTACATCGCCAAAGGGGGTTCATTGCACGCTGGTTTACGTCTCTACGTGGGCGCATCATCCATTTTCATCAATGATGGTGGCTATGGTGAGAAAGTCTTGGCTGAACGTGAGCGTTTAAGACAAGCAGCTGCGCTGAAAGTCGCTAGCTTAGGTAGCCGACTTTAATCTGGCTGGATTTCAGCCAATTCATGACTCACATTTCGTGAGGTCTAAGTTCCTGAGCTAATTTATCCAATACGCCGTTGACGTATTTGTGGCCGTCTGTGCCACCAAAGACCTTGGCCAATTCAACTGCTTCATTGATGGCCACTTTAAATGGCACGCTAATGTCTTCTGCCAATTCAAATGCAGCGATTAACAAAGCCCCATACTCAACGGGTGATAACTCTTCCATGGGGCGATCAATGTGTTTTTTGATTTGATTCTCTAAAGTGTCGTAGTGATTCACAACACCCGCAAACAAATGATTGAATAAATCTTGTTGAGCTTTTTTAAAGCCTGGATCTTCACCCAATTGCTTCGCAATCGTCGCATAGTCAGCAAAGCCGCCCGCAGCCTTGATGACTAACCATTGATAAACCCCTTGCAAGGCGTATTCACGAGCACGACGGCGGGGTGTCAAGGAGCGCTTCACCGTGGTGGAGGAGATGGGTTTACTCAATTGTTGTGGGTCAAAGTTCATAAGTTACTCAAAAACAATGGGTCAGTAGTTGTTCTACACAGTTGCAAGAATCTGGCTCATCCAAAGATTCAATTAATCGTCTTCCACTTCATCATCTGGCGTTAAGCCAATGGAAAGGTTGGCCATTTCAACTGCAGTGCGAGCACAGTCAGTGCCCTTTTCAATCACGCGAGCCAAAGCCTGTTCATCCGTGTCACAAGTCAACACGCCATTGGCAATCGGAATGCCGTAATCTAGACCAACACGGGTGATGCCCGCACCTGATTCATTGGACACCAATTCAAAATGATAGGTCTCGCCTCGAATCACAGCACCCAAAGCAATCAAGGCATCAAATTCACCGCTTTCGGTGAGTTTTTGTAATGCCAAAGGAATCTCGAGTGCGCCAGGGACTGTGGTGATCACAATATCGGGTTCTGCCACACCGAGTGCCAGTAATTCTTTGACGCAAGCTTGGGTCAAGGCCTCGCAAATGGGGGCATTAAAACGTGCTTGAACAATCCCAATACACAGGTCTTGGCCATTCAAGTCAGCTTCGATTCGATCAATATTAGACAGTGGCATAAAAACCTTTTTTAAAAAACTGCGGGTGAAATAAAAACGACTAAAAAATTGAATGAAACAAAATTAATTAAAGCAATGACTAAAGTAAAAAACTACATTCACTGACTTATTTTGACTGATATGGTAGATGTCCAGTCACTTCAAGGTCGTAACCAGCCATGGTGGGTAATTTGCCAGGCTTGGCCAGTAGCTTCATCTTACGAATACCTAAATCTTTCAAAATTTGTGCGCCAATACCGTATGTTCTGAAATCAGTTTTTCTTTGTGGGTTCACCGGTGCAATTCCATCGAGCTTACCCAATTGGTTGAACCAAGCATCGGTATTCACGGCGGCAGAGCCCGCACAATTGAGCAACACAATCGCACCCGCTGAACTTTGTGCAATCGTTTTGATGGCTTCGGTCACAGGCCAAGAGTGGCTGGCAGATTCAGTTTCTAATAAATCCAAAATGGTCGCTGGTTCGTGCACACGCACCAAGGTTTCTTGATGAGGGCTGGGTTCCCCTTTGACTAAAGCCAAATGCGCACAGCCCGTAGGACTGTCTTTGTAGGCAATGCCTTGAAGAGGTCCCCAAGGGGTATTGAAAGTTCTTACCCCTTGGCGACTGATGATGCTTTCATTGCGACTGCGGTAATGAATCAAATCTACGATCGTGCCAATTTTTAAATCATGCTCTTTGGCAAATTCAATCAAATCTGGAAGGCGAGCCATCTCGCCATCGTCTTTCATGATTTCACAAATCACGGAAGTCGGACTGCATCCAGCCAATTCAGCCAAATCACATCCAGCTTCGGTGTGTCCTGAGCGAACCAACACGCCACCGGCTTGAGCCATCAAAGGAAAGATGTGGCCGGGCATCACAATGTCGCGTGGCTTGGCATTGGGGGATACAGCCACTTTAACTGTATGAGATCGATCTGCCGCTGAAATGCCTGTGGTGACCCCTTCAGCGGCCTCAATAGACACTGTGAAGTTGGTTCCCAGTGCCGCGGTATTGTCACGCACCATCAAGGGTAAGTTGAGTTGTTCACAGCGCTCACGAGTAAGCGTCAAGCAAATTAAGCCACGACCATACTTCGCCATGAAATTAATCGCCTCAGGGGTTACGTGATCGGCCGCTAAAACCAAATCACCCTCGTTTTCGCGATCTTCTTCGTCGACCAAAATCACCATGCGTCCTGCACGCATTTCTGCAATGATTTCTTCGGTGCTGGCAAGAGAATAGGCTGAGTTCAACATAGACCCGTGATTTTAAGGCTTTTTTGCAGAAATGCCCCGTTTTTAGGGGGCTAGACTTAGGATTGACTCAACATGCGCTCTACATAGCGAGCGATTAAATCTACTTCTAAGTTCACCGCATGCCCCTTTTGGAGATATTGAAGGGTGGTGTTTTGAAGGGTGTGCGGGATTAAATTAATATGCATCAGGCAGCCACCAGCCACATCTTCAATTTGATTGACGGTCAGAGATGTGCCATTCACAACAATTGAGCCCTTGTACGCAAGATATTTGGCCAGAGGAGGGGGCGCTTTGATGACCAAATGCCAAGAGCCTTCAGCATCGCCATTGCTTTGAACTTGTTCAAATAGAACCACTTCTCCCAAACCATCCACATGACCGCTCACCAGATGACCCCCTAAACGATCATTCAAGCGCAAGGCTTTCTCTAGATTCACAAATCCTGGCTGAGACAAGCCTGTGGTTTTTTGAATAGATTCAGCAGAAATATCAATTGAAAAATGAGTGTGACTCTTTGCAATCACAGTCATGCAAGCACCTTGAAGGGCGATGCTGTCGCCGAGTTGAACATCACTCATGTCTAATTTGCCTGCATCAATCTTTAAGCGATAGCCATCACCCAGTTTTTCAACTGTCTCAATTTTTCCGATGGCTTGAATGATTCCTGTGAACATAAGAGTTTTTTTTTGATCTTAATACTTTTATTGAGTGAATTTATTTTTCTTTAAACGCAAGCGTAAATCATTACCAATGCTTTGATACTCGATGAACTCCCAATTATCAAGATCATTTAATTCTGTTAATGCTGGTAAGTTTGCCATGCCTTGGGCATCGCCCAAAAGTTTGGGAGCCATATAAACCAAAAGTTCATCCACACATTGTTCTCTTAACAATGAGCCATTCAATTTGAAGCCTGCTTCAACATGTACTTCATTGATATGAAGTTTTTCAGCCAAGTAAGTAAAGAGTGCCGATAAATCAACTTTCCCTTTATTGCCAGAATCTGCTAACTGTACGAGAGAGATGTTTTTTTCTTTAAAAACTTTTTCAACAGTTTTGAAATGATCTTTATTGACCTCTCCGCAGACCACGACAGTATGACCACCTAAAGAGTCATCTAAAATCTTGGCATCCAGGGGCACTTCCAAAAAAGAATCAATCAAGACTCGAAGGGGTTGCCTAGGAACATCCAAATCTCTGACATTCAACTGAGGGTTATCTTCTTTGACCGTACCAATCCCTGTGAGAACACAACAGGCTCTGGCGCGCCACAGATGACCATCATGTCTTGCATCTGCACTGGTAATCCATTGGCTCACACCATTGTGAAGAGCTGTTTTGCCATCTAAGCTAGTTGCAATCTTCATGCGCACCCATGGCTTCTTTTGGGTCATGCGTTTGATAAAGCCAGGATTAAGGTTGCTAGCTTCTTTTTCAAGAAGCCCGCAACGCACTTCAATGCCTGCAGATCTGAGTTTTTCTAAACCTTGCCCAGCAACCAAAGGATTGGGGTCGCTCATGGCAGCAATCACGGTAGATACCTTGGCTGAAATCAAACTATCTGTACAAGGAGGGGTTCGACCATGGTGACAGCAGGGTTCAAGTGTCACGTACACCGTTGCACCACTCACATCAAAGCCTTTGGCTTTGGCATCTTTAAGGGCTTGAATCTCTGCATGGTCAGAACCAATTACTTGCGTGTGACCCACCCCCAGCACTTGATTATTTTTAACAATGACACAGCCCACCCGAGGATTGGGGTGACTCACGAACATGGCTTTGTGGGCTTCTGCCAAAGCCATCATCATGTACTCATGATCATGAGGTGTGTACATTTGATTGATTCAATTCAAAGCTAAATAAGAAGCTTCATTTTAGAGGTGATTCAAACACTTTACTGACATTTTTGAGTATCCCAATTGGGATTACAGTTTCGCCAACGTCCTCCGGGACCTAAAATCACATGCATCAGAAGATTGGGGTACTGCTGATGTTGCCAAATGATTCGATTGGCGACAAAGCCACCATTGTTCAAAAGTGCCATTTGCCCATCCTTAAATGTGAGGTGCCGCGCCTTACCTGGGGCACTGATATCAGCAAACTGTTGACTGTCTTTGAGTAAGTCATTGGCAACCCCTACGAAGATTTTGTGGCTGCTGTCGGTCAATGAATATTGTTTCAATAAGGTGGCACCATGTTTGTTGTTGGTTCCGCTAATCCCACCAACACCATTGCCTTGAATCACCCAGCCATGACCCCACTCCTGGGGATAATCAGATCGCAAGGGTTTCATGGTCACGGATTGACCGAGTTGTCGTGAGAGTTGTCTTGCTAATTGAGCATCTTGAATAAACGCGTGAGCCACTCTCTCTAGTTGAAGTTGTGCCATCTGTTGACTAAGCTGGTGACTTGCAAAGCCTGTCATGAGACCCACGATGGATATGCAGATCATCAATTCAAGCAAAGTGTGACCACTCATCTGATCACGGGGATTAAAGATTAAATATTCACTGCGGCAGGATTTTCCATGTAAGTCGCAAGGCATGTCGAGTTGGATTCTTTTCAATTTTCTTCCATGATTTTTTTGAGCCAGGGTTCTTGGTGCTGTTACTGGTACTGATATTGAGACCAGTATTCGTATGAGCATGAGGTTCATCAATGCGCAGAGTGCTTTGTAATTGAATCGGTCTGAACTCATCTTGAATACGCGTTGTCACTCGGTAATGAAAACTGGTAACGCCAGATTTATTTCTGAAGTATTTCGGCTTGAAGGTTTCAATGTTCGCCAAATGATTCGCGTCAAAACCTGCTAGTAATAATTTTTCAGCGCTCACCAATTGCACTTCAGCCCGCTTCAGTTGATTTAAATATTGTTTTTCGCTTTGAATGATTCGGATTTGAGTGGTAGAGACATTCAATGCGATGGCACTTGCTATACCAATGATTCCAATCATTCCCAAAACACTGGGTAAAACAAATCCATCACAAGATTGACGTAAATTATTGGGATGGGTTTCGTAATGCAAAGATTCTAGTAATCTCAAGGGGGTGATTTCCTTTCCGAAGTTTGAGATGGATGCGGATAGCGCGGACTTGTTTCCACTGAGGCTGACTCTTAGAGGCTCTTTCACTGATTTCATAGGGTTCGTACCATTCCATGGATTGATTTTTTGGTACACCCGCTTGAATTTGCAGTGAGTGAACATGGCCAATGAGTGCATCATTCTGTAAACGACCCTTCTTATTCTTGGTTTGCAAATACAACACACCCTCGCGCTGTTCATGATGACCTTGGTGCTGGACGAAAAAGGCTTGATAGCCAATCTCTTCAAGGGCATTGTTCGTAAAAAAAGCATCTGAGCCATCCATGCTGGCAGCTCCTTTGCGGATTACAAATTGATTGACTTGAGTATTGCTCATTGCGGCTGAATCTTTCACCATCAGCCTTGATGTAACTTCCTTAGATTTATTGCCCTCTGAATGACCTCCTGCGCTCTGGATGGCTTGTCCCATCATTTGCATGGCTTGAAGAGCCTCATTTTGCAAAGTGCTTTGATGTTCTTGCTTCTGAATAGATTGATAGATCTGCAGGCCCGATTGGCTGAGGCTGATGAGAAGGGCGCTGCTTAATAAACTGGACACCATGAGTTCAAGAAGAGTCATTCTTCACTCCAATTCAATAGCGCCATCTCCAATTCATGTTGATTGTGGATTTCAATCAACTCAACAAACTCACGCTCTAGCTTGAGTGTATAGCTGCTGACAAACTGTTGGCTTGAAACAATGACCCAGTAAGAGCCGCTCAATAAAGCCAAAGAAACGAGGACTTCAATCAGTGTGAAGCCTTGGTTGAGATGAAGTGATTGTTGGGTCATCAACGAATGATGCCAAGCCCCCAACTCTGGATTGTCAGATTGGTAGCACTGCTGTGTAGGAAATTTCCGACAATGAATCAAGCCCAGAAGGGTGATTCAGAAAAACTACTTAAGCTCTTTTAAAGCGCTTTCAAATGATTCAATGTCTGCAAAGCTCTTATAGACTGAAGCGAAGCGTATGTAGGCCACTTTATCAAGACGCTTGAGTTCACGCATCACAAGTTCGCCCACGCGATCGCTGGCAATTTCTTTTTCGCCAGTTGCCAGTAAGCGCTCTTCAATGTTTCGAATCGCTTCTTCAACGGCCTCTGCTGAGACTGGGCGTTTGCGAAGAGCAATGCCCATGGAGTCTTCAATCTTGCTACGGTTGTATTCCACGCGACTGCCATTCTTTTTAACAATCGCTGGCAGGGCTAATTCAGCACGCTCATAGGTTGTAAAACGCTTGTCACATTTTTCACAACGACGGCGACGTTTAATCACGTCACCTTCCTCGGATACCCGAGTGTCTAACACTTGAGTATCTGAGTGTTGGCAAAAAGGACAATGCATAAAAAGTTCCTAGGAGCGTTGGCTGAGGCTTATGGCAATATTTAGTTGCTATAAACAGGAAACCGCTTAGTCAATGCAGCCACTTGTTCGCGAACGCGAGCAATGTTAGCCGCATCATTTGGATTGTCTAAAACGTCTGCAATCCAATTGGCAACCTGAATGGCTTCAGCTTCCTTGAAGCCACGCGTGGTCATGGCAGGTGAGCCTAAACGAATGCCGCTGGTCACAAATGGTTTTTCAGGATCATTAGGAATTGCATTTTTGTTACATGTGATGTGAGCTTCGCCCAATACACGTTCAGCTTCTTTGCCAGTGATCTTCTTCGCGCGCAAGTCAACCAACATCACGTGTGATTGAGTCCCTGAAGACACAATGCGCAAACCACGTTTGATCAAGGTTTGTGCCATGGCATTGGCATTTACCAATACTTGTTGTTGATATGCTTTAAAGCTTGGCTCCAAAGCTTCTTTGAAGGCAACAGCTTTTGCAGCAATCACGTGCATCAAAGGACCGCCTTGAAGACCTGGGAAGATGGCTGAATTAATGGCTTTTTCGTGCTCAGCTTTCATCAAAATGATGCCGCCACGAGGGCCGCGCAAACTCTTGTGAGTCGTTGAAGTCACGATGTCTGCGTGAGGAACTGGGTTGGGATACACGCCTGCGGCAATCAAACCGGAGTAGTGCGCCATGTCCACCATGAAGATAGCCCCAACTTCTTTGGCCACTTTGGCAAAGCGCTCAAAATCAATGTGCAATGAATAAGCAGAAGCGCCGGCGATGATTAATTTTGGTTTGTGTTCACGCGCCAAACGCTCCATGGCGTCGTAATCAATTTCTTCTCTGGCATTTAGGCCATAAGAAATCGCATTGAACCATTTACCACTCATATTTAAAGCCATGCCATGAGTCAAGTGACCGCCTTCGGCCAAGCTCATGCCCAAAATCGTGTCGCCTGGCTTTAAAAAGGCTAAGAAAACAGCTTCGTTGGCAGAAGCGCCGCAATGAGGTTGTACGTTGGCAGCCTCTGCGCCATAAATTTGTTTCAAACGGTCAATCGCCAGTTGCTCAGCCACGTCGACATACTCACAACCACCGTAGTAACGCTTGCCTGGGTAACCTTCGGCGTATTTATTGGTTAACTGTGAGCCTTGAGCCTCTAAAACAGCCGGAGAGGTATAGTTTTCTGAGGCAATCAGCTCAATATGGTCTTCTTGACGCTTATTTTCTGCTTGGATGGCTTCCCACAATGCGGGATCAGTTTTGGCCAATGTTTGACTACGCTGGAACATGATTAGGGCTTTCTATGAGGATCAACTAGTTTGTAGCTAGCATACGCTAAACTCTGCAGACCTAAATGATACAAAAAAACACGTAAGGAGACCAAAAATGACTCATTTGACAGTATTAGTAACGGGCGCAACCGCTGGCTTTGGACAAGCGATTGCCAAACGTTATTTGGCTGAAGGCCATAGGGTGATTGCGGCGGGTCGTCGCGCTGACCGTCTAGAAACCCTTAAAAAGTCTTTGCCTGCCGATCAACAGGCTCGTTTGCACACAGTTGTATTGGATGTCACCAATAAAGAGGCTGTTTTTGCCTTGCCAGATCAACTCCCTAAAGATTTTGCTGGGGTGAACGTTTTGGTCAATAACGCTGGCTTAGCGCTTGGTTTGGAGCCCGCTCATAAAGTGGCTTTGGATGATTGGGAAAAAATGGTTGATACCAACATCAAGGGTTTGATGTACATGACTCGTGCATTTTTACCCGGTATGGTCGATCGTGGTGCTGGTCATGTATTTAATTTAGGATCGATTGCGGGTCGTTATCCTTATCCAGGCGGTAATGTTTATGGCGGTACCAAAGCATTTGTGCGTCAATTCAGTCTCAATCTCAAGTCTGATTTGTTGGGTACACCCATTCGTGTGACCGATGTTGCGCCAGGCTTGTGTTCGGGTACTGAGTTCTCAAATGTCCGCTTTAAAGGCGATGATGAAAAAGCGGCCAAAGTCTACGATGGCGTTCAAGCTTTGACTGCTACAGACATTGCTGAATCAGTTTATTGGGCTTCAACCTTGCCAGCGCATGTGAACATCAATGTGATTGAAATGATGCCTGCTTGCCAAGCGTCGGGTCCTTTGGCGGTTCACAGAAAGTCATAAGTATTTAAAATGCTTTTAATGAGCCACCCAATCAACGACATTTTTAACTACGGAAAATAATTCGTATGCACGCCACTCAAGATTTATCGATTTTGTCACTTGTTTTAAATGCCAGCATCTTGGTACAACTGGTGATGCTTTTATTGTTAGGTCTTTCAGTGGCCTCATGGACCATTATTTTCAGAAAAGGTCTGGCGCTCAAAGCAGTTCGTCAAGACACTGAGCGTTTTGAAAGAGATTTTTGGTCGGGTGGTGATTTAAATACTCTGTTGCAAGGGGCCATGCGCAACAAAGATCAGGCAGCCAGCTTAGAAAGAATTTTTGAGAGTGGCATGCAAGAATTTTTAAAGGGCAAAGAAATTGATGGTGCACGTCGTGCCATGAAAGCTGCTTATCAGCGTGAGATGGATGCTTTGGAAGCGAATCTACCCTTCTTGGCATCTGTTGGTTCTGTTTCTCCCTACATTGGTTTATTTGGCACTGTCTGGGGCATCATGAACTCCTTCCGTGGTTTGGCCAACGTTCAACAAGCCACTTTGGCCAGCGTGGCTCCTGGTATTGCTGAAGCCTTGGTGGCAACAGCGATTGGTTTGTTTGCGGCGATTCCAGCGGTGGTGGCATACAACCGCAATGCTGCTGAT
>JACCDW011488453.1_pt1 | contig 12790 bp, 8 predicted proteins | sample 7449781 | NCBI WGS metagenome assembly JACCDW01 (sample SAMN15323449, study PRJNA562643) | freshwater metagenome | isolation source: river surface water | place: USA:Blue River Watershed | collected 2017-08-18 | reverse complement strand
TATGCACCAGCTGGGCGGCGCGGCCATCTATCTCAATACGCGCGACAGCCAGCTAGGTCGTGGCGAACCGGTTGAAGATGCTGCACAAGTGATGTCACGCATGTGCGACATCATCATGATCCGGACTTTTGGCCAGGAAATCATCGAGCGTTTCGCAGCGAACTCGCGCGTGCCAGTCATCAATGGCCTGACCAATGAACATCATCCTTGTCAGGTATTCGCCGATGTATTTACCTATATCGAACATCGCGGCTCGATCGCCGGCAAGACCGTCGCCTGGATAGGCGATGCCAACAACATGTTGTATTCATGGCTGCAGGCAGCGGAAGTATTCGGCTTTCATCTGAACGTCTCTACGCCCAAAGGTTATGACATCAATCCGGCACTGGTTGCAGCAGACAACCTGCACTACACCGTCTTTGCCGATCCGGCAGCTGCCTGTGCAGGTGCCGATCTGGTCACGACCGACGTCTGGACCAGCATGGGCTACGAACAGGAAAACGCAGCGCGCCTGCAAGCCTTTGAGGGCTGGATCGTCGATGCAGCAAAAATGCAGCGCGCCCGCCCCGATGCGCTGTTCATGCACTGCCTGCCTGCGCACCGCGGTGAAGAAGTTTCAGCCGACGTGATAGACGGCCCGCAGTCGGTCGTCTGGGACGAAGCGGAAAACCGGTTGCATGTGCAAAAAGCGCTGCTCGAATATTTAGTGCTCGGCAAACTGTAAATTCATCTCTCGTAAAGAAGGAAAGCAAGAACATGAGCGACGTTAAAAAAGTCGTCCTCGCCTACTCAGGCGGCCTGGACACCTCAGTCATCCTGAAATGGCTGCAAGATAATTATCACTGCGAAGTCGTCACATTCACTGCCGATCTCGGTCAGGGCGAAGAGCTGGAGCCGGCGCGCGCAAAAGCGCTCAAGTTCGGCATCAGGCCGGACAATATTTTTATTGATGACCTGCGCGAAGAATTCGTACGTGATTTTGTTTTCCCTATGTTCCGTGCCAATACCGTGTATGAAGGCGAATATCTGCTCGGCACCTCGATTGCCAGACCGCTGATTGCCAAGCGACTGATTGATATCGTCAAGAAAACCGGTGGCGATGCGATCTCACACGGTGCCACTGGCAAGGGCAATGATCAGGTTCGCTTCGAACTGGGCGCGTATGCACTGATGCCTAACATTAAAATCATTGCGCCATGGCGCGAGTGGGACTTGCTGTCACGCGAAAAGCTGCTGAAATATGCGGAAGATGCCGGCATTGAAGTCGACATGAAACACAAGAATGGCGGCGCACCTTATTCGATGGATGCGAACCTCCTGCATATCAGCTACGAAGGTCGGCACCTGGAAAACCCTAGCGCCGAAGCAGAAGAATCAATGTGGCGCTGGACAGTGAGCCCTGAAGCCGCACCGGATGCGCCCGAATATGTTGACATCGAATTCGAGCATGGCGATATCGTTGCGCTCAATGGCAAGCGCCTGTCACCGGCTGCTGTATTGACCGAGCTCAACCGTCTGGGCGGCAAACATGGCATCGGCCGTCTGGATCTGGTCGAGAACCGCTATGTCGGTATGAAGTCCCGCGGCTGCTATGAAACACCTGGCGGTACCATCATGTTGCGCGCACACCGTGCCATCGAATCGATCACGCTTGATCGTGAAGTCGCCCATTTGAAAGATGATCTGATGCCGCGCTATGCATCACTGATCTATAACGGCTACTGGTGGGCACCTGAACGCGTAACGATACAGACACTGATCGATCATACGCAGCAAAATGTCAATGGCTGGGTACGGATCAAGCTTTACAAAGGTAATGTGATCGTCGTCTCGCGTGACTCAAAAACCGATTCCCTGTTCGACATGACGATTGCAACATTTGATGAAGATGGCGGTGCTTACAATCAGGCAGATGCTGGCGGCTTCATCAAGCTTAATGCACTGCGCATGCGCATTGCAGCCAATGCCCGTCAGAAGCGCGGCAAATAAATCAGGCTTCCTGTTTGCTGCATTGCCAACCTAATTTTTTTATTATTTACCGTTCTCTATGACTACACAATTCGATCATGTTTCCGTCGTCAAAAAATCCAATGTTTTTTTTGACGGCAAATGCGTCTCTCACAATGTGCTGTTTGCTGATGGCACCCGAAAATCAGTCGGCGTCATTTTTCCTTCTTCGCTGGTATTTAATACCGGTGTCGCTGAAATCATGGAGATCATCGCCGGCAAATGCCGCGCGCGTGTCAAGGGCGAAGCAGAATGGAAAAACTATGAAGGCGGCCAAAGCTTTCAGGTACCGGCCAATTCAAGCTTTGAAATCGAGGCACTGGAAATCGTCGACTACGTCTGCCATTTCGGCTGATCAAACCGGCTCAGATCACAACTGGCTCGATTTCCAGATCGACGCCATAGCGCAGAGCCACATCATTCCTGATGTGCTCTGCGAGCTGCAAGATTTCCTGCCCGCTGGCGCCACCTTTGTTGACCAGCACCAGTGCCTGCCTGTCATGCACGCCCGCCCGGCCTATTGTGCGTCCCTTCCAGCCACACTGATCGATCAGCCAGCCGGCTGCCAGCTTGACGCTGCCATCTTCCTGCGGATAACTGATCAGGCCGGGATGTTGCTGCACTAATGCGGCATACTGTGATGCACTGACGACCGGATTTTTAAAGAAACTACCGGCGTTACCAATCACGGCAGGATCTGGCAGCTTACGCGATCGAATCGCGATCACGGCGGCACTGATATCAGCCGGTGTGGGGTTGGTGTAATGGCTGAGTTCGTTTGCCAGTTCAGCATAGCGCAAGTTCGGCTGCCAGTTTTTAGGTAATGCGAAAGTGACATCAGTAATCACTGCACGCTCACGCAATGCTCTCTTGAACACACTGTCACGATAGCCAAACGCACACGCCTCGCGCGAAAGTTCGCGTATCTCGCCGCTGGCAAAATCAAATATCTGCAGCGCATGAATCATGTCGGCCACTTCACTGCCATAGGCACCGATATTCTGTATCGGCGCAGCACCCACCGTGCCTGGTATCAGCGACAGATTTTCCAGGCCACCTAATCCTTGAGCGAGCGTCCACTGCACAAAGCCATGCCAGCTCTCACCAGCATACGACCTGACAAACACATGCTCGCTGCTTTCGCCAATGATGGCCATGCCCGACATGGCGATATGCAGCACCAGGCGCCCGGTATCTTGTGTCAGCAGCAGATTGCTGCCACCACCTATCACCAGCCTTGGCATCGCCGACAGTACGGCATCTTGATGCAGCATGCGTAACTGCTCTGGGGAGGTGATCTGCAGATAATGCCGTGCGCGCGCCTCGACGCCAAAGGTATTGAGCGCCCGCAAGGAGACGTCATGTTGAACTGGCAGAGAGGCGTGGGCAGGCGCAGTCATAGCGAGCGGATTATACCGTTGTGAATGGGAGGCGTATTTTTTCCGCTAGAATGCGGGCTTACCGTTTTGCAGGAGCGAACCCATGCCATCATTTGACGTTGTTTCCGAGGCCAACCAGGTTGAATTAAAAAATGCGATCGACCAGAGCAACAAGGAAATCTCGACACGCTTTGATTTCAAAGGCAGCGATGCCCGCGTCGAGCAAAAAGAGCGCGAGCTGACCGCTTATGCCGACAGTGATTTCCAGCTCAATCAGGTACGCGATGTGCTGACTGCCAAAATGACCAAGCGTAATGTTGATGTCCGCTTTCTGGATCTGGGCAAGGTAGAAAAAATCGGTGGTGACAAGGTCAAGCAAGTCATCAAGATCAAGAATGGCATTGAAGCCGAATCTGCGAAAAAGATCCAGCGCCTGATCAAGGACAGCAAGATCAAGGTTCAGGCCAGCATACAAGGTTATGCACTGCGCGTGACCGGTGCCAAACGCGATGATCTGCAGGCCGTGATCGCCATGTTGAAAAAAGACGTGACGGATTTACCGCTGGAATTCAACAACTTCAGGGACTGAGATCCGCGCCGCACCGCCCCATCCCTGCCGGCATCGCTTAAGCGATGCCGCTCCAGAGTCTTACTGCGTACTCTGCTTGAGCCTTCTTTGCTTGACGCCTTCGGCCAATCCTTCGAGCACGCGCAGGCTGCTGTCCCAGTCTATGCAGCCATCGGTAATCGACTGACCGTAAGTCAGATCCTTGCCCTGCACCAGATCCTGACGTCCTGCAACCAGATGTGATTCCACCATCACGCCAACAATACGCTCATCACCTTGTGCAACCTGTGCGGCGATATCCGCGCAAACCGGCACCTGATTCTCAGGTTTTTTGGAACTGTTCGCATGTGACGCATCTATCATCAGGCGCGCTGCAAGATTGGTCGCTGCGATTTCCTTGCATGCTGCCTCTACTGAAGCAGCATCATAGTTCGGCGCCTTGCCACCGCGCAGGATGATATGGCAATCCTCATTACCATTGGTGGAGACAATCGCCGAATGTCCGCCCTTGGTAACGGATAAAAAATGATGCGGCTGAGAGGCGGCCTTGATTGCATCAACGGCGATCTTGATATTGCCATCGGTACCGTTCTTGAAACCGACCGGGCAGGACAAGCCGGATGCCAGCTCGCGATGCACCTGGGATTCCGTGGTGCGTGCACCAATCGCGCCCCAGCTGATCAGGTCGGCGATATATTGCGGGCTGATCACGTCCAGAAATTCGGTACCGGCCGGCAGGCCAAGCTCGTTAATATTCATCAGTAATTCACGCGCAATACGCAAGCCGTCATTGATGCGGAAACTGTTGTCCAGATAAGGATCGTTGATCAGGCCTTTCCAGCCTACGGTGGTGCGCGGCTTTTCGAAATACACGCGCATGACGATTTCGAGCTCGTTCTTAAAGCGGGCACGCTCTTTTACCAGACGTGACGCATATTCCATTGCCGCCTTGGTGTCATGAATCGAGCACGGGCCAATGACGACCATCATGCGATCGTCCTGACCATGCAAGATACGATGCAGCGCATTGCGGCAGTCTGCCGTTACGCTGGCAATATTTTCAGAGCAGGGAAATTCCCGGATCAGATGCGATGGTGGCGTCAGTTCCTTCAATTCACGAATCCTCAGGTCATCGGTACGGGGCATGGCTTCTCCAGGAACAGTTATCTTTAAATTAAAAAACCGCCATTCCTGGCGGTTTTAAAGAATTTCGGTTTGTCTCGCTTAACTTTTACGTGAACTTACCGCTTCTCCGCCGCCCAAAGGCTGGAATAGCTAAAGTGCGTATAAAAATAAAAGCGCAGACTGGACATATCGGTCTTTATGAAATGCTGGTCAATACAGGACGGAGATAGTGCTATAAATCAGCGATTTTGGCAAGCTGGCATAGCAACATCCTCACTCAGACCGTGCCGCCAACTGTCATGCCATCAATCCGCAAAGTGGGCTGGCCTACGCCTACCGGCACGCTCTGGCCCTCTTTGCCGCATACGCCTACGCCGGGATCGAGCTTCATGTCGCGACCGATCATGCTGACTCGATTGAGCACCTCGGGGCCATTGCCAATCAGGGTCGCACCTTTGACCGGATAGGCAAGCTTGCCGTCTTCGATCATCCAGGCCTCGCTGGCTGAGAACACGAATTTGCCGTTGGTGATATCTACCTGCCCGCCGCCAAAGTTGCTCGCATACAGGCCATGTTTGACCGAGGCCAGTATTTCTTCCGGATCGCGATCGCCGGCAAGCATGTAGGTATTGGTCATGCGCGGCATAGGCAAATGTGCAAATGATTCGCGACGCGCATTACCGGTAACAGGCATCTTCATCAGGCGCGCATTAAGCGTGTCCTGGATATAGCCCGTCAGGATGCCATCTTCTATCAGGGTGGTGCATTGCGTCGGATTGCCTTCATCATCGATATTCAGCGATCCGCGCCGGTCAGCGATGGTACCGTCATCCACCACTGTGACGCCCTTGGCAGCGACGCGCTCGCCAATACGGCCGGAAAATGCGCTGGAGCCCTTACGGTTGAAATCGCCCTCTAAACCATGACCAATCGCTTCATGCAGCAAAATACCAGGCCAGCCCGGGCCTAGCACCACGGTCATCGAACCCGCAGGCGCGGGCCGCGCTTCCAGATTGACCAGCGCCGAGGCCACTGCTTCACTCGCATATTTTTCGAGCAGATCATCGGTAAAGTATGAATAATCATAGCGACCGCCGCCTCCGGCGCTACCGGTCTCACGACGGCCATTTTGCTCGGCGATCACATTGAGCGACAGCCTGATTAACGGCCTGACGTCAGCGGCGATCACGCCATCGCTGCGAACCACCAGCACCACATCATATTCACCGGACAAACCAGCCATCACTTGCGTGACGCGCGGATCTTTCGCACGGGCGATGCGCTCAAGCTTCTCTACCAGCCTGACCTTGGCAGTGGCATCGAGAGATGCCAGCGGATCATGCGGCAAATACAAGGCGCGCGCACCGCCATTGGTCATGCCTGAGGCTACCTTGATCTTGCCGGCGCCCTGACGCGCGATCGTGCGCGTTGCCGCGGCAGCTTCCAGCAAGGCACGCTCGGAGATTTCATCAGAATAGGAAAATGCGGTCTTGTCACCGGAAACCGCACGCACGCCAACACCCTGATCAATCGAAAAGCTGCCTGTCTTCACAATACCTTCCTCCAGGCTCCAGCTTTCGCTGCGCGTGAACTGAAAATACAGGTCGGCATAATCGACGCGATGCGTGAAAATCGAGCCCAGTGTGTTGAGCAAGTGGCTCTCGTCCAGTCCGAAGGGCGTCAGGAGGATGTCACGTGCGATACGCTGGTTTTGCAGATTAGGTTCAAATAACTTCATGGTTTTTTCGAAAGCCGCTATGGTTGGCAAGTGATGGTAAGGATCAGATAAGCAAAATCATACTGGATAACGCTGCCCCCCGCTTGCGCAGTACAAAGTGGAGATCATGATAATTTTTTGTGCTTTAGTGCAGGCAAGCTCAACCTCACCTCTTCGATCTGCGCTGCATCAATCTCGCCCTGGACCACCGCCTCGCCTTCCGCATGGGTAGCGTGTATCTCCCCCCAGGGATCAACCAGCATGCTGTGTCCCCATGTACGGCGACCGTTCTTGTGCAGCCCGCACTGCGCTGCGGCCAGCACAAAGCACTGGTTTTCGATCGCCCGCGCACGCAATAAAATTTCCCAGTGCGCGCGGCCTGTGGTGTATGTAAATGCCGCCGGCACCACTATCAGCGAGCAGCCTCCCATGGCGCGATACAGCTCGGGGAAACGCAGGTCATAGCATACGGACAGACCGACACGCCCCAGCGGCATCTCCAGCGTAACCACGTTGTCGCCGGCTGCTATCGTGCGGGATTCATCATAGGATTCTTCGCCACGCGCAAAGCCGAACAAATGTATCTTGTCATAGCTTGCCGCCAGCCTGCCGTCAGGGCCATAAACCAGTATGGTATTGCGCACCTTGCCCGGCTCGGGCGAGATCAGTGGCACCGTACCGCCGATCAACCAGATGCCGTATGCCATTGCGATGTTGCGCATGAAATCCTGCATCGGGCCCGCGCCCGCCTCTTCGGCATAGCCCAGCTTGTCAGTATCTTTCCAGCCCAGCACCGACCAGTATTCAGGCAGCAGCACCAGCTGTGCACCTGATTGTGCAGCATCCCGTATGAGCTGGCCGGCGCGCTGCATATTTTCCGTTGGGTCAGGTGTCGACACCATTTGTATGGCAGCGACCTGGTACTTTTTATTCATGCAATACCTCCCCATAAATCAACATGATGACCCTGGTGTAAGTCATTCACGCTGACCGGCATCGGCGGGCCCGGTGTTGATCTTGCGCTTGGTGGTAACCTTTTTGATGACCGGATCTTTCCAAGGACCGGTGATCAGATATTCCTGACTGAGCGCCTGTGAAATCGGATTTTTTAAAAATAATTGCGCGAGAAATCCGCCAAGACCAATGATAGGATTGACGGCAAGGCCATACACCACCGATGCACCTGCGGTATTGAGTTCAGGTACCACGACGACATTGAGGTTTTGTGTCTCATCCTTGAGATCGACACTGCCGTCCATTAGCACGACGCTACTGGTGCCACGCATCTTGAATGTGTCTGTCTTGATCACACCACGCGTAATCGTTCCGGTTCCTGAAATCACATCAAAGACAAAGCCATCAGAAAAAACATCACGAAAATCCAGTGTCAGCCTTCTGGGCAAGGCCTGCAGGCTCATGACGCCCAATAACTTGGCCACGCCCGGTTCGACTTTCAAAAACTGCCCTGTTGAGACTTTCAGGCTCAGATTGCCGGACAATGTAGGGAAGTCGAATGAATACGGTGGTCCCTTCCAACTAAGTTCGCCCTCCATGCTGCCTTTGCCGCCCTTGACGGTACGCTCAAAACCGAAGCGGTCAAGCAAACGTCCTGCATCAGCAATATCGAGTTCATAGTTGAAGATGGATTGGTTGTCGCGGCCAGATACCGACCATTTGCCACTGGCACGCAATACGCCATCCGGATTGGTCACGACCAGCCGGTTGATGCGCCACTCCCGGCCCTGCGAGAAACCGGCATTCGTGGCATTGACTTCCAGTCGACCCAGCTTGATGTCCATGAGTTCGACATTGTCAGCAATCAGATCCAGTCCCGGCAGCTGCGCGGTATTGCGCTTGCCGCTCAAAATATCTGTCACTTCCGAAGAACTCGATTTGGGGATGATTAGCTTAACCAGATGCGCAGTCAGCTTGCCCGCACCGCGCTCGGATGACGGATCGGTCCAGTTGATGTGGCCTGCAATCTGATCCGAATGCAGATTGATGAGCCAGGTCGCGCGTAAATGTGATGCGCCTAATACGGCATTGCTCAAGGCTTTTTCAGCAATAATCAATTCCGTGGCACGCACATTAAATACATCCGGCGTCACGAATGCGGTTGCATCCATACCGGATGATTTACCGACAGCATCCGGTCGCGCATCATCCATCAGCGCCGCTGCCGTAATGCGCCACGCATCGAGATTGAATTGCGACATATTCAGACTGACTGCCAGTCCATTCTCAGGCTGCGGCGCAGGCACATTGACGCCTATGCCGCCGCGCACCATTTTCCAGGATGCCGCTCTGGCATTCGGCTTTTGCAGCAGGTAACGTGCCGTGATATTTCTGCCCAGGTTGAACCGCAGTTCTTCTGTCTGCATTAACTGATCAGAAGAAGAAACCGGCGACATGATCACACGCAGCGGCAGCGGATCAGATACTGGCTTGTTGAGCGGCGAAGGCAGATCTATTCCCAGACCTGCCATTGAAGATTCCAGAAATAATTCCGGCCGCTGATTTTTTATGCGCAATGTTCCGTTATAGCGCATGGAACCCGTGAGTTTTTTTGCCAGCTTTTGTAATGCCTGACCCGGATAGGCCCGGGCGAGTCCGTCGGCATTGATCGCACCATCGATCTTGAATTGCGAACTGCCATCGCGTTGCGTGCCACCGGAGACCTGCATCTGTCCGCCAAGGAGATTACCCTGTACACCAGAGAGCTGAAAACCATTATCCGTAAACGCAAGCTCGCCATGGGTTTGCTGAATCATCGGGAAATTGCGCATCAGCTGTATGTCATTGCCCATGAAACGCAAGCTGCCCTTGACCATTTTTTCATCGGTATCGCCGAGCGGTAATTGCATTTTCAAGTTTAGCCGAGCATTGCCATTGGCTTTGATTTCATCGGCAAAGCCGTCGATCCAGCCAGAAACCGGTGTGGAATTTACGTACCCAAGCATAGATTGCATGGAGCCGTTGACCGTACCGCTGACTTCCAGCGTACTATTTTCAGCCCAGTAATCCGGTATGCTGACATCCACTGCACTAAGCAACAGGTCATTCGTCCTGGCACTGCTGGCATGCATCACGAGATGGGTACGATCAAGCGTGAGATTGCCGCGTATCTCGTCAATTCTCGGCCACGAGGGATTGCGTTTATATTGGGAAGGCGGTTCATAGCCGGGGATGAGTTTGCCGTTTTCCACTTCGCCGGTGATCTTGAATACACCGGCAGGCTTCTCACCTTTTTTGCTCTCAAAAGGAAATTTATCCAGATCGCCCTGAATGAGCACCTCAACATTTTTGGCCTGACCACCAAGCAATCCTTCAGCCATCCAATGCCGCAATGCTTCTGGCGACATCTTCGGCATAAAGCGGGCAACCTGAGTCAGTTCAATGGCCGGAACCTTGACCTTCAAATCCAGATTACCCAGCTTTTCTGAACCGCCATGAAGCGGTATCTCATACTTACCTTCAAGCGTACCCTGCACGCCTTCCTGTGAAAACTGCATATTGCTGACTTGTATATGAAATCGCTCATGCGCATCCCTGGACCAGCTCGCCTCCAAGGCAAGCTTTTCAAAAGCCAGTGACGAATCAGCAAATAATCCGGGCATGGAAAAATTGGACTTCTCACCATTGAGCTTGATCTTGCCGCTCTCTTGGTTTGCATCCACTTCACCAGAAAACCCGTCAAAACTCGGCAGCACGAATGCGGCATGCTTATCGCTGACAGGACGCGATTGCTGCGATTGCTGCGATTGCTGCGACTTCAGCGCAAGATCTGAAAATTTTCCCTTGACCTGATACTTGCCTGCGCCAAATTCAGCGCCTTCCCAATTGATCAGGAAATTTTGTAAACGACCATGGGGAGAAAATTCTGTCAGCATCCGTCGTTCTTCTGGTGCCAGTGGCAGGTGTCGCGCAAGCTGCGCCAATGTATCCAGATCAATTTCCGTCACTTCGATTTCACGACGCTCCGGATGACCACGGCCGGGCGCAGTAAAAGTGCTACTGACTGTTGTCGTAGGCAGCACGGTGCCAAAGTCAGTTCGCAGAGAAAAATTGGTGAGTTTGAGCACATGGCCATGCAAGCCATAGGAAAAAATTTTCTGTTTTAAATCGGTCGCCATCTCGCCGGCAGAGATCCGGCCACTGACCTCAACCAGATTCAGTGGAGCTAGATTGTCGCCCAGGCGCGCTGAAATATCTGCCAGCGCGAGATCAGCAGTAAAATTTTTGACTACGCCACGATCAAAATTGAGCCATGCACGAACTGATCCGTTGCCGCCTTTGATGTCATACGGATAGTCGAAATATTTTTTCCAGGCTTCCAGACTAGTCTTGCGCCAGTCCACATATATTTCGCCCGCCCATTGCGAATAATCGGAAATTTTTCCAAATGCAGGATGCGTAAACTCGGCCCGCAGGTCGATCGGTGCGGCAAGCTCTTCAGGAGGAATTGCCTTCAAAGCGACATGATGGGAGCGCCAGCCATTTTTAAGCTGCAGATTGACATCCGTTAGCAGCAGCTCCGGTGCATCACGCTGCATATCGCGCCACCGCACCAGCCCGCCACGCACCACGATCTGACGCTGTGAGAGCAGCCAGTCCAGGCCATGGCCATTATCATGTGCCTTGTCCGTATCAACGGGTATGCCAGCGACAAAAATTTTTCCATCGGGCTTGCGCTCTATCTCAAGATCAGGCCTGTTGATCTCCAGGGTGTGCAGGTGCAACTGTCCCGTCAACAAAGAAAACCATGAAAGGGTCGCATCCACTTCCGGCAGAATCAGTGCTGCATTGCCCTCGTTGTTATGAATGATGACCTGTCGCAGCTGTAACGTCGGATACAGGCCATGCCAGTTTGCTTCTATCGTATTGATCGATACCGGTCTCTCAACGAAATGACTGGCAAGCTGTTCGACCTTCGGTTTGTAATAATCAATGTTCGGCAGGACCAGATAGCGCAACGACAAAAACACGCCACAAAACACAAAATATGCGACCAACAGCAACATCAACAGCCAGCTGATGATCTTGCGCGTGGTGTGATTCAGTGATGCATAGCTGGCGCGCACAGCCAGCCAGCCTGCGGTTGCAGACTGTCTGATGCGCGTTGCCTTATCTGATTGGATGAACATCAATAAAATTTATAATTAATCTCTGGCAACTCGCATAGCAAAGACTTCATACTATGATTGCCCTTTACGCAATGTGACTTTCACCAACTCCATCATCAGACGACTTTACGGCATCATGAGATATAACGATCAAGCAGGCCTATTACGCAGCCCGTGAATTATCTGCCGCACAAACAGCAAAATATTTATCATTTTTACATCCGGGATATTACTACTTTGTTCACATTTGCATCGACCGCCAGGAAATCGATACGACCAGCATGAACCCCAGAACGATCAACAACCATGGCTCGCGCTTCGTCAAACGCTGGCTCGAGGCCAGCCCGGCCAGGGCCAGCCAGCTGGAGGCACTGACTGGATTATCCCTTGCCACCGTCAGCTTTGACCAGCTCCTACAGCAACAGTTGGCGCAAAATGTCAGCCTTCCTGCGGCCATGCGGCGCCTGCGCAATGTGCTGTTTTCCGCGCTGGCTCAACGCGACCTGTCAGGACAGGCTGATCTGAATGAGGTGGTGACTAGCATTTCATCATTTGCAGCATTCGCCGTCCGTAGGCATCTGGCGCACAGACATGCCGAATTATCTCAGCTCCACGGCGAACCTGTCGGCGCCGAGTCAGGCCGCAGCCAGAAAATGCTGGTCATCGGCATGGGCAAGCTGGGCGGCGAAGAGCTCAACGTCTCCTCGGATATCGACCTGATTTTCATCTACCCCGAAGATGGGGAAACTGCCGTCACCTCGCCAGACCAGCGGCAGTTGTCTAATCATGAATTCTTTGTCCGCCTCGGTAAAAAGCTCATCGCCGACATTGCTGAGATCACTGAAGACGGCTTCACATTCAGGGTCGATAT
>JACCDW010011170.1_pt1 | contig 12793 bp, 9 predicted proteins | sample 7449781 | NCBI WGS metagenome assembly JACCDW01 (sample SAMN15323449, study PRJNA562643) | freshwater metagenome | isolation source: river surface water | place: USA:Blue River Watershed | collected 2017-08-18 | reverse complement strand
TCCCGTGCTGGAGAACCTTCACGAGCAATACCTGCTGCCGCCGCTGCACGCCGGCTGGGCGGTGCGCCGCAAGACCAACCACTTCCAGAGCTATGAGGAAGTGGCCAAGAAGTTCGCCAAGCTCATGGGCATGGACCCCTGGCTGATCAATCCGATGTACGCCCAGTGCGGCCAGGTGAACTTCGCCGAGGGCACGGGCATCGACTGCATCCAGGGCCAGGTGGATGCGCTGATCACCAAGGTGCGCCGCAAGTACAAGGAGTACGGCATCCAGGAGAAGCCCTTCGTGGTGGTCAAGGCCGATGCCGGCACCTATGGCATGGGCATCATGACGGTGCGCGATGCCGCCGAACTCAACGAGATCGGCCGCCGCACGAAGAACAAGATGAGCGTGATCAAGGAAGGCCAACCGGTGTCCGAGGTCATCATCCAGGAAGGTGTGCTGACCAATGAACGCGTGAACGATGCGGTGGCCGAACCCGTGGTCTACATGTTGGACCGCTATGTGGTCGGAGGCTTCTACCGGGTGCACGCCGAACGCGGTGTCGACGAGAACCTCAATGCCCCAGGCGCCGCCTTCGTGCCCCTGGCCTTTGCCGAGCCCAATCACCTGCCGCGCCCGGGCACCAAACCCGGCGTGTCGGCGCCCAACCGCTTCTACATGTACGGCGTGATCGCGCGGTTGGCGATGCTGGCGGCCAGCTACGAGCTTGAGGCCACCGACCCACAGGCCGAGGTCTACGACTGAGGCGCCTGACCGGCTCCGGCCGGGGTTGGCTGCAGCGCGGCCCCCTGTCTTCAAGCCCCTTGATGCCTTACAGTTCAGCCCACCATCGAATGAATGTTGCACTGCAACATTTTTTGTGCACAATGTGCGCTGAGCCCCTGAAGGCCCGCCCTGGCGGACCGCCTTCCCTGTGAACCCCCCCTCCACCGCCAACCGATCCCCCACTGTCCAGGCCACCTTGGCCCTGGCGGCCTTGGGCGTGGTCTATGGCGACATTGGCACCAGCCCGCTGTATGCGCTGAAGGAAGTCTTCCACGGCGGCCACGTGGCGCTGACACCCGACAACATCCTGGGTGTGCTGTCCTTGCTGTTCTGGACGATGACCATTGTGGTCAGCGTCAAGTACGTGCTGCTGATCCTGCGTGCGGACAACAACGGCGAAGGTGGCCTGATTGCCATGCTGGCCCTGGCCACGAGCGCGGTCAAGGACCAGCCGAGGCTGCGCAATGTGCTGATGATGGTCGGGCTCTTCGGCACGGCCATCTTCTTCGGCGACGCGGTGATCACCCCGGCGATGACGGTGCTGTCGGCCGTCGAGGGCATCGATGTCTACGCACCCCAGTACCACGACCTCATCGTGCCGATCGCTCTGGTGGTGCTGGCGGGGCTGTTTGCGGTGCAGCGCTTCGGCACTGCTCTGGTGGGTCGCGCTTTCGGGCCGCTGATGCTGCTGTGGTTCACCTCCTTGGCCCTGCTGGGCATTCCCTCCATCGTCTCCAATCCGGCTGTGTTGGCGGCGCTCAACCCGGCGTACGCCCTGAGCTTCGGCCTGGACAACGGTTGGATCGCCTTCGTCGCCTTGGGCGCGGTAGTGCTGGTCGTCACGGGCGGCGAAGCCTTGTACGCCGACCTGGGCCACTTCGGCAAGCGCCCCATCCGCGTCGCGTGGTACGGCGCGGTCATGCCCGCCTTGGTGCTGAACTATTTCGGGCAGGGGGCGCTGCTGCTGCGCGACCCCACGGCCATCAAGAACCCCTTCTACCTGATCGCTCCCGAGTGGGCTGAGATACCGCTGTTCGTGCTGGCCACCCTGGCGGCCATCGTGGCCTCGCAGGCCCTGATCACCGCGGCCTTCTCGGTCACCAAGCAGGCCATCCAGTTGGGCATCTTGCCGCGCATGCGAATCCTGCACACCTCGGTACGCGACACCGGTCAGATCTACGTGCCCTTCATCAATTGGATGCTGTTCGCCTTCGTGGTGGTGGCCGTCTCCTTCTTCGGTTCGTCGAGCAAACTGGCCGGCGCCTATGGCGTGGCCGTCACCATCGACATGACCATCACCACGGTGATGACCTTCTTCGTCATCCGTTACGGCTGGAAGTACCCGCTGCCGCTGTGCATTCTGGCCACCATCTTCTTCTTCATCATCGATGTGGCCTTCCTGGCCTCCAACCTGCTCAAGCTATTGGCCGGCGGCTGGTTCCCACTGGCCATCGGTGTGGCCATGTTCACCCTGATGCTCACCTGGCGCCAGGGGTCGGCCCTGCTGCGCGAACGTCTTCGGGACGAGGCCATCCCGCTGCAGGACTTCCTGGACGCCGTCTTCGTGCACCCGCCCACCCGCGTGAGCGGCACGGCCGTGTTCATGACGCCCGACCCCGGCCTTACGCCCACGGCCATGATGCACAACCTCAAGCACAACAAGGTCCTGCACGAACGCAACCTCTTCGTGACGGTGCGCCACCACGATGTGCCTTGGGTTGGCTTCAACCAGCGTCTTGAGGTGCAGCCGCTGGGCCACGACTGCTGGGCGGTCACCTTGAACTTCGGCTTCAAGAACGAACCCGATGTACCCCAGGCGCTGTCGCTGCTGAAGACGCACGGCGTGGTGCTGGAGGACATGGACACCAGTTACTTCCTCAGCCGAGACATTGTCATCCCCACGCTGGGCCAAGGCATGTCCATGTGGCGGGAGAAGCTCTTCGCCAGCATGCACCGCAACGCCGCGGCTGCGGCCGATTTCCTGAGGCTGCCGACCAACCGCGTGGTCGAGCTGGGGTCCAAGGTCGAGATCTGACCGGTCTGCGTGCTGCCGGCGCCGGCAGCGAAAGCGCCTTTGTGCAACAGTTGCCCCTGCAACCGGAGCACCCATGAAGCTGTTGTTCATCGCCGACCCGCTGGAGTCCTTCAAGATCGCCAAGGACAGCACCTACGCCATGATGCGCGAGGCGCAGCGCCGTGGCCACACGCTGATGGCCTGTGAGCCCAAGGACGTTCGTTGGGTGCGCGGCGAGAAAGTCACCGCCTTCGTGCGCGACGTTGCCGTGCTCGACACGCCGGTGGACCCCTACGAATGGTTCACAGCCGCACAGGCTGCGCCCGACGAGCGTCCCCAGGTGCTGGCCGAGGTGGACGCGGTGCTCATGCGCAAGGACCCGCCCTTCGACAGCGAGTACTTCTATGCCACCCACCTGCTGAGCCAGGCTGAACGCGAGGGCGCGCGTGTCTTCAACAGCCCGCAGGCGCTGCGCGACCACCCTGAAAAACTTGCCATCCTCGAGTTCCCCGAGTTCATCGCACCCACCCTGGTCACGCGCGACGCCGCCGATGTTCGCCGTTTCCATGCCGAGCACGGCGACATCATCCTCAAGCCGCTGGACGGCATGGGGGGAATGGGCATCTTTCGCGTGCGCGAGGATGGACTGAACCTGGGCAGCATCATCGAGACCCTCAACCGTCACGGCGCACAGACGGTGATGGTGCAGCGCTACCTGCCGGCCATTGCGGAGGGCGACAAGCGCGTGCTGGTGATCGGCGGCCAGCCCGTTCCCTACAGCCTGGCGCGTATTCCGCAGGGCAACGAGGTTCGCGGCAACCTGGCCGCCGGGGGCCGTGGCGAGGCCCGCGAGCTCAGTACCCGCGACCGCGAGATTGCGCAGGCGCTCGGCCCGGTCTTGGCCGCGCGAGGCCTGTTGTTGGTGGGACTGGATGTGATCGGCGACCGTCTCACGGAAATCAACGTCACCAGCCCCACTTGCTTTGCCGAGATCACGGACCAGACCGGCTTCGATGTGGCGGCCTGCTTCATCGACGCGCTGGAGGTGGCGGTGGTGACCCGGCGCGCCAACGCGACGCCCTTGTTCAAGCCCGGCCCGTCCACGCCCCCGAGCCAGTCGCCGGCGCGGCCGTGATGCTGCGAAGGATTCTGCGGTTCGCCTCGATCCGCCGTGCCGGCGCGCGTGCGCTCCAGGCCTTGTTGGCCTGTGTCGCCATGGCCACCGCGCCAGGCGCCTGGGCCCATGACACCTGGTTCGAACGACGCGCTTCTCCTCTCCCGCAGCGCCCGGTGATGGCGCTGGGCACGGGCGACCAGTTTCCTGTGTTCGACTCACGCAACGAACTGCACACCCTGGTGCGCAGCGGGTGCCAGGCCGATGCCGCCGCCTTAGGGCCCTTGGTCCTGGCCGAGCCGCAGGCCGCGGATCTCATGGTCTCCACACCCCAGGACCTGCCGCGCGCGTCGCGGGTGAGTTGCTGGGCGCAGCTTCAGCCCTTTGAGCTCGAGTTGGCCGATGAACTGGTGGAGCTTTACTTCAGGGAAGCGATGCCGCCGGCCGCTGTGCGCCGGGCCTGGGCCGCCCAAAAGGCGCGCGGACAGCCTTGGCGCGAGCGTTATGTGAAGCACGCCCGGATCGAATGGTTTACCGATGCGCAGGCGGCCGCCCCACCACCCCAGCCCTCGGGCATGGGCATGGACGCGCTCATGCTGCAACCGCAGAAAGCGCCGCGCGTGGGCGATGAACTCGAGTTCCTGGTGCTCAAGGACGGCAAGCCCCTGCCCCAGTTCCCGGTGGAGTTCAGGCTGCACACGTCTCGTTCGGGCCTGTGGCGGCGTACCGACGAGCGTGGCCGGGTACGCCTGAAGGCGCCTTCGGCCGGGCGCTGGCTGCTGCGCGGGATCGAGATCACGCCGCCGGTGCCCGGTCCGGCCGAACCGCTCTGGCAGGGCCTGTTCATCACCCTGGCCTTCGACGTGTCGGTGCCTGCGCGGCCATAAACCCCCCGGGAAGCCCCCCCGGGAAGCCCCCCGGGGTGCCCACGGGGGTGACCCCGGCGGTGCGTTCGGCGGTGCGCCCAGCGCCGACAATGCCGGTATGGCCCTCATGACCCTCTCCCGCCTGCACCTGGCCTTCGGCCATGTGCCCCTGCTCGACGGCGCTGCGTTCGCGCTGGAATCGACCGAACGCGTGGCGCTCATCGGCCGCAACGGGGCGGGCAAGTCGTCCCTGCTCAAGATCTTGGCGGGCTTGGAGGCGCCCGATGACGGGGACATCCAAGTCCAGCAGGGGCTGCGGCGCGTGTATGTGGCTCAGGAGCCCGAGTTTCCCGAGAACTGCACCGTGTTCGAGGCCGTGGGCCTGGGCCTGGGTGAGGTACTCACCCTTCGCCGGCAATACGATGCGCTGCTGCAGGGCCATTCAGGCGAGGGCTCGGCGCTTGCGCAGGCCGACTTCAACCACACCTTGGATCAACTGCACCATCGCATCGAGGCTTTGGACGGATGGGCCTGGGAAGCCCGCGTGCAGGAAGCCCTGCAGCGCCTGCACCTTCAGGCCGATGCCTTGGTGGCCAGGTTGTCAGGCGGCACCCGCAAGCGGGTGGCCCTGGCACAGGCCTTGGTGTCCAAGCCCGTTGTGCTCCTGCTCGACGAGCCCACCAACCACCTCGACCTGGACGCCATCGAGTGGTTGCAGGACCTGCTGAAGGACTGGCGTGGCGCGCTGGTCTTCATCTCCCACGACCGTGCCTTCATCGACGCCGTGGCCAGCCGCATCGTCGAGCTCGACCGCGGCGTGCTGCGCAGCTACCCCGGTGCGTACTCGGCCTTTGAACAGGCACGCGAGCGGGAACTGGATGCCCAGGCCCTGGCCAACGCCCGCGCCGACAAACTGCTGGCGCAGGAAGAGGTGTGGATCCGAAAAGGCGTGGAGGCGCGGCGTACCCGCAGCGTGTCCCGCGTGGCGCGGCTGCAGGCCCTGCGGCAGCAGCGTGCGCAGCGCCGTGAGCAGCTCGGGCAGGTCAGGTTGGAGCTCGACTCGGGTGCGCCCAGCGGCAAGATCGTGGCCGAACTTCAGGACGTCGGCCTGCGCCACGGCCCCGACCAAGCCTGGTTGGTCCGGCGCTTTTCTTCCACCATCCTGCGCGGCGACAAGGTTGGCCTGATCGGCCCCAACGGGGCGGGCAAGACCAGCCTCCTGCGGCTCATTCTGGGGCAGGCCGAACCCACCGAGGGCCGCATTCGGCGGGGCACGCAGCTGCAGGTGGCCTACTTCGACCAGATGCGCGCCGGACTGGACCTGGACGCCACCCTGGCCGACACCATCAGCCCAGGCAGCGAGTGGATCGAGATCAACGGCACCCGCAAGCATGTCATGGGCTACCTGGGCGACTTCTTGTTCGCTCCCGAACGCGCCAACAGCCCGGTGCGCACCTTGTCCGGTGGCGAGCGCAACCGCTTGCTGCTGGCCCGGTTGTTCGCCCTGCCCGCCAATGTGTTGGTGCTGGACGAACCCACCAACGACCTGGACATCGACACGCTGGAGTTGCTCGAGGAGTTGCTGCAGCAGTACCGGGGCACGGTGTTTCTCGTCAGCCACGACCGGCGCTTCGTCGACGCCGTGGTGACCAGCACCATCGCCTGGGAAGGCGACCCCGCACAGGGCGGTCAGCCCGGCCTGTGGCGCGAGTACGAGGGCGGCATCGAAGACTGGATCCTGCAGCGCGACCGCGCGCGCGCCGCACAGGCGGCCTCATCGGCGGCTGCATCGGCAGCCGTGTCGGCTGGCCCGTCGCCAGGCCGGTCCGGTGCGGCCGCGCCCATGGCCTCACCCGCCGGCTCACCCGCCGCCTCGCCCGCCGCCTCGCCCGCCGTTTCACCCCCACCGGCTCGGCGCAAGCTCGGCTACAAGGAACAGCGTGAACTCGAGGCCTTGCCCGGCCTGATCGACCAACTCGAAACCGAACAGCGCACCATCGCCGACCTGCTGGCCGACGGTAGCCTGTTCAGCACCGACCGGGCCCGCGCCACTGCGCTCAGCGAACGCAGTGCGGCCATCGAGGATGAGCTGATGAAGGCCCTGGAGCGTTGGGAGGAGTTGGGTTCGCGCTGAGCCTGCCCGCGCCACACCCACCGCGTTGTGCCGCGGCGCTTCAGGCCTTGGCCAGTGCCAGCACCTGCCTCAAGGCCGCCTCCACCGTGGCCTGCCGAATCGCCGCGCGGTCGCCCTGGAGTTGCAACAGCTGGGTGCCGCATGCTTCGTTTGCACCGCTTGTTCCGCTTCCTTCACTTGTCCCGATGGGGGCCCGCACCGCCCAACCCAACCACACCGTGCCCACCGGCTTGCCGGGCACCGCCCCACCGGGGCCGGCGATGCCTGTGACCGCCACGGCAATTTGGGCATGCGAGCGGCGAAGTGCGCCCTCGGCCATGGCCTGCGCCACGGTAGCGCTCACCGCGCCCTCGCGTGCGATGGCCTCGGCGGGCACGCCCAGCAATTCCGTCTTGGCTTCGTTGCTGTAGGTCACGAAGCCGCGGTCGAACCAGGCGCTTGAGCCCGCCAGGTCGGTGCAGCGTGCGGCGATCAGGCCACCGGTGCAGCTCTCGGCGGTGGCCATGGTCCAAGTGCGCGCACTCAGGGCCTTGGCCACCTGGGCCACCAGTTCATCGGTGCGTGTGTCCTGCATCACCGTCCCCTTGCCACCTCAAAACCCCATCAGAACCACCACAGTGCCCACAGCAGCACCACGCAGAAAGCCGCCACCAGGTCGTCGAACAGGATGCCCCATCCCTGCAGCCAACCGATGGGTGTGGCCGATCGAGGTTTGAACAGCTGGTCGGCCCAGTTCACGGGCGGGGGCTTGACCGCGTCGAAGAAGCGGAACATCGCGAAGGCTGCGGCCTGCTCCCACCCGGTTGAGGGCTGGATCATCAGCAGCACGATCCAGAAGGCCACGATCTCATCCCACACGATGCAAGAGGGGTCTGACAAGGCCAATTCACGCGCCGTGCGGGTGCAGGCCCAGATGCCCAAGCCAATGCCGGCGGCGATCAGCAGCATCCACTGCACATCGTCCAGGAAGGGCTCCAACACCAGAAAGCTGACCCATGACCACAGCGTGCCCACCGTGCCTGGCGCCAGGGGCGACAGGCCGCTGCCCATCCCCAGTGCGATCCAGCGCGCAGGGTGGCCCAACATGAAGCCCGCTGTCGGGCGCCGACCGCCTGCCACAGCGCTGGGTTGCGAGGTGTCGCTCAAGCCAGGCCTCCGGCCTGCCCGGCCCAGGCCCCTGTCCGCTGCCCATCGTCGCCATGACGGAAATGGTCGAAGCCTTGGGGCAGTGCGCTGGCGGGCCAGGCGCCCCCGTGGCCGGCTGGGCTGATCGCATCGGCGGCCTCGTCGTCAAACACCAGAATGCCCGCCCCCTCCACCACGCGCCCGATCCGGCTCAGGCCCACGCCACAGTCCCGCGCGCGGCGCATCAGTTCGCTGCGGCACCCTGCCGGTGCACTGAGCAGCAGCTCATAGTCGTCGCCGCCTGCCAGCAGGCACTCGCGCTGTAGGTCCTGGACCTGTGCAGCCACCCAGGGGCTGCGCGGCAAGGCCGACCACCACAGCCGCGCACCCACGCCGCTGGCCTTGAGCACATGCCGCAGGTCGCCCACCAAGCCATCGCTGAGATCGATGGCCGCGTTGGCCAGGCCCCGCACGGCCAGTCCCAGGGCCACGCGCGGCTGAGGTTGCTCCATCCGAAGGCGAACCGCCTCGAACCCCTCTTGCGGCAGGCTTGCACGGCCCCTGAAGACCTCCAGGGCCAGCCGCGCGTCGCCGATGCCCTGGTCGCTTCCCGCCGGGTGGCTCACCCACAGCTCGTCGCCGGCTCGCGCAGCCGAGCGCAGCAGGGCTGCCCCCGCAGGCACCGTGCCCATCACCGTCACGGTGATGCTCAGCGGGCCACCCGTGGTGTCCCCGCCGGCCAGCACGATACCGTGCACGTCGGCCAGGGCGAAGAAACCGCGGGCAAAGCCGCGCAGCCATGCCTCGTCGGCCTGGGGCAGGGTCAGGTTCAGCGTGCAGGCCTGGGGTTGCGCGCCGCAGGCCGCGAGGTCGCTGAGGTTGACGGCCAAGGCCTTGTGCCCCAGACGGACAGGGTCGACCGTGGACAGGAAATGGCGGCCTTCGACCAAGGTGTCCGTGCTCACGGCCCACTGCTCGCCGGCTTGAACCTGCAGCAAGGCGCAGTCGTCTCCACCGCCCAAGGCCACGCGGCCACGCTGGCCATCCTGGGGCCGCCGCAGGATCCGCTCGATCAGTTCGAATTCACCCAGGGCCATCGCCGCCGAGCTCCACCGACAACTGGGGGTTTGCGTTCATCAGGTTCACCAGTTCGACGGCCGACTTCACGTCCATCTTGTCGAACACGCGGGAACGGTGAACCTCGACCGTACGCACCGAGATGTTCAGTTCATCGGCGATGAGCTTGTTGGGCAGGCCGGCCATCACCAGCCTCATCACCTCGCGCTCACGCTCGGTCAGCTCGTTCAGCGACGTGCGCAGCTGTTGCGCCCCGCGCAGGGCCAGCAGGGCCTTTGCGCTGTGCGCCAGGGCCTGCTCGATGCGGTCCACCAGGGCGTTGTCCGAAAACGGCTTCTCCACGAAATCGAAGGCGCCGCGCTTGACCGCCGCCACGGCGGTGGGCACATCACCATGCCCGGTGAGAAAGATCACCGGCAGGCGATCCAACAGGCCGCGAGCAGCCAAACGTTCGAACAGCTCCGGGCCACTCATGCCGGGCATGCGCACATCCAACAGCAGGCACGAGGGGCTGCGTGGCCAATCGGCCACGTCTGCCGCTGCCGCCGGCAGATGGGCCTCGAAGGCCTCGGCACTCGTGAATCCTTCACTGAGGAGTCGCCGGCTGCGCAGCAGCCAAGCCAGTGCATCACGCACCACGTCTTCGTCATCGACCAGGTACACCATGGGCAGGCCCAGGCTGGCGGTGGCGTTGGGGGCGGTGTTCATCGGGTGCAAGCAAGGCGGAAGACGCGTGGCGAAGTATCACCCGCCCGCCCTGGGCACGGTGAAGCGAAAACAGCAGCCCGGGCGCGGCGTACCAGGTTCGGGCACATCATGCTCCAGGGTTCCGCCATGCTGTTCCACCACGGTGCGGCACAGGCTCAGACCCAGGCCCATGCCGTCGGCGCGGGTGGTGAAGAAGGGCGTGAACAGCCGTGCCGCCACGTCGGGCTCGATGCCCGGCCCACGGTCGTGCACCTCGAACTGCACCCGCGCGGGCTCCAGGCGGCTCACCCTCAATTGCAGCACCCGCTCGGGCTGCGGTGTGTCGGGCTCCATCGCCTGGATGCCGTTTCTCGTCAGGTTCAGCAGCACCTGCTCCAGCATGGTCCGATCCACCTGAACCTTCAGGCCGGGCGGGTCCTCATGCACCTCCACCCGGGTGCCGCTCTTGCGGGCCTGCAGGCGCACCAGGGGCAGCACGCCTTCGAGCAGCGCCCGCACGGCGATGGCCTCACGCTGCTGCTCACGCCGCCTGACGAAGTCGTGCACGCTCTTGATGACGCGACCGGCCCGCTCGGCCTGCTCGCCCATGCGCGTAACGGCCTCACGCAGCATGGGCAGGGTGTGTTCATCAGGGTCTCGCAGCAGGTTCTGACATCCACTGGCGTAGCTGGCAATGGCAGCCAAGGGCTGATTGAGCTCGTGGCTGAGCAGCGAGGCCATTTCACCCATGGTGGCCAAACGCGCCGTGGCCTGCAGGCGTTCCTGTTGTTGACGCGACACCTCTTCGTTGCGCTGGCGTTCACTGACGTCCAGCACCGCGCTCATCCAACCGGTCTGTCGGCCCTCGCCGTCCACCAAGGGGGCTTCATAGATCATCACGGGGAAGCGCTCGCCGTTGGCGCGCATGAACACGGTCTCGAAGCCCTGCAGTGTGGCCGGCAGGCCCTCGGCAGGCCCGGAGGCGAAATCCCCCGTGGCCGACGCGGCCGCCACCCCAGCCGTGCTGGATGCCTGGGTGGATGCCGGCGTCGAGGCCAGCCCTGGCGAGGGCAGGCGCCGTGTCGACTGGCGGCGGCTGTATTCCTCGACGCGTTCGGGCGGCCAGTACGGCGGCAGCGCACCGTTGAGGCCCCCGCTGCCAGTGAGTTGAGCGGCGGAAAATCCGACCATGCTGCAGAAGGCGGGATTCACATACGTGATCCGGCCATCCAGGTCGCGTGCCCTGAGCCCTGTGTTGAGGGAATCCTCCATCGCCTTTCGAAAGGCCAGCGATTCGGCCAGCGCCTGTTCGGCTGCGCTGCGCCGGCGCATGTCGCGCAGCAACAGCCCTACCACCACCGCCAACGCGATGGACAGGCTCAACACCAGCGCGATGGTCACATTGGGCAGCAGGCCGGGTCGCCCCAGGGTGTCGTTCACCTTGAGTTCCAGCACCACGCCCGGCAAGTCCAGGGGGCGGCGCGCCACGTAAAGGCCCAGACCGCGCGCTGCGCCGTGTCGTGCCAAGCGCGCACCATCGGCTTCGATGAAGGTGATTTCGTACCGGTTGTCCTTGGGTGCGACCGCTTCAAGCAGGTAGACCAGCGGCAGCGTGGCCACCGAATAGCCCGACACCCGTCCGGCTTCCTGCTCAGGCAGGCAGGCATCCACCACCTCCATACCCGCCCCGCCCGGCATGGGCACGAAATAGGAGCGGGAAAACTGAGGGCTCAGCGTGCTCAGGGCCGAGGCGCAGGCCTGGTCGCTGTCGATGCGCAGCAGCTCGCGCGACTTCAGGCCGAACAGGGGCTGGTCCAAGGGGCTGTCCACCGCACTCACCAGGCGTCCCTGCGCATCGCGGCGCTCCAGGCGGGCCACCTCGGGCGTACTGGCCAGCAAAGCCCGCGCGCGCTCTGTCCACTCGCTGGAAGGGGCCGACCATCGAAGGCCCTGGATCGGCTGCAGCCGCTGCATTGCCAAGCGGCGCACGTCCTGAGCGACCGATGCGGCCACGCCTTCGGCGCGTTCCATGGCACGGCTGTCCTCATAGCGCAGGGTCAGCGCCACCAGCAGTGTCTGCCCCACCACGAGCAAACCCACCAGGGTGCTCCACAACAGCCAGCGGCGCAGGCCGCCTGCGGGCGCGGCCATTGCGCCCGGGCGGGGGTCGTGGTGAGCGCTGTGGTGCGCTTCGATGCGACCGGCGTCGTGCGGCTTGGGAGTCACCTTCCCAGTATGGTCCAGCTGCCCTCGACCCAAGATCCGCATAAACCGAAGGCCGCAGCCGCCCCGCAGGTGCACAATCCGGCGATGCCCGCGCACAGGCGGGCCTCCAGCAGGACCCGCCATGCCCACTCCAGAAGAAAAGCGCGCCGAGCTGCGCCGCGCGGCACTCGAGTATCACGAGTTCCCGACCCCAGGAAAGGTGGCCATCGCCGCCACCAAGCAACTCGTCAACCAGCGCGACCTGGCCCTGGCCTACTCGCCCGGCGTGGCCGCAGCTTGCGAGGAAATCGTCGCCGACCCTGACAACGCCTTTCGCTACACCTCGCGCGGCAACCTGGTGGCCGTGATCACCAACGGCACCGCCGTGTTGGGCCTGGGTGATATCGGTCCTTTGGCGGCCAAGCCCGTGATGGAAGGCAAGGGCGTCCTGTTCAAGAAGTTCGCCGGTATCGATGTCTTTGACATCGAGGTCAATGAGAAGAACCTCGACAAGCTGGTGGACATCATCGCCGCGCTCGAGCCCACCTTCGGCGGCGTGAACCTCGAGGACATCAAGGCGCCCGATTGCTTCTATGTGGAGCGCCAGCTGCGCGAGCGCATGAAGATTCCTGTCTTCCACGACGACCAGCATGGCACCGCCATCGTGGTGGGCGCTGCCTTCCTCAACGGGCTGAAGGTCATCGGCAAGGACATCAAGAAGGTCAAGCTGGTGGTCTCGGGTGCCGGTGCAGCCGCCCTGGCCTGCCTGGGCCTGTTGGTCAAGCTGGGCCTGCCGCGCGAG
>JACCDW011801880.1_pt1 | contig 12798 bp, 11 predicted proteins | sample 7449781 | NCBI WGS metagenome assembly JACCDW01 (sample SAMN15323449, study PRJNA562643) | freshwater metagenome | isolation source: river surface water | place: USA:Blue River Watershed | collected 2017-08-18 | reverse complement strand
GTCCTGCCACAGGTCCTGAACCAATTTCAGGTGCACCATATGGTTCAGCGAGTATCTTGCCGATCTCGTGGGCTTATATTCGCTTGCTAGGGGGAGCAGGGCTCACTCATTCAACGCAGGTTGCAATTCTCTCTGCAAACTACATGGCAGCGCGCCTGAATGGCTCATTCCCAATTTTGTATACAGGTGCCAACGGTCGCGTTGCCCATGAATGTATTCTCGATATCCGCCCATTGACTGCTATCTCTGGCGTCAGCGTTGATGACATTGCAAAGCGGTTGATGGACTTTGGCTTCCACGCACCGACGATGTCTTTCCCAGTTGCCGGAACTTTGATGATTGAGCCGACGGAATCAGAAGATATCCGCGAGATCCACCGCTTTATCGATGCGATGATTGCAATTCGGGCTGAGATCCAAGAGATTATTGATGGCAAGATCTCTGTCGAAGATAGCGCTCTACGTCATGCACCACATACCGCCCGAGCTGTGACCTCATCAGATTGGTCTAGAGGCTATAGCCGCGAACAAGGTGGCTATCCTGCGCCTCTAGATGGCCTTGTGGCGGGAGAACTCATCGGTGCCAGAATGAAATATTGGCCACCTGTAGCCCGCATTGATGGGGCTCATGGCGATAGAAACTTGATCTGCGCCTGTACGCCAGTCTCTGATTACGCCTAAATCGAACCAGATCCTTGCGGGGATGGGTTGATTTCTCTTACTTTACATAATATAACTTATCGGCGTTAGGCCGTAAGCGTCGAGTGAGCCCCCAACGGGTTGTCTGAATCAGCGCTTCAATAACGATGGCTCGACTCATCTTTGAAACTCCATTGATCCGTTCTACAAAGGTAATCGGAACTTGTACTGCGCGAGCACCGGCTAAATGTGAAGCTAGCGCCATCTCAATCTGAAAACAGTAACCAGTTGCATCCATCTGCGACAGATTGAGCGATTCAAGCAATTGTCGACTATAGATACGAAAGCCGCCAGTGAGATCGGCAAGCTTTATTCCAAGGGCAAATGAGGCATATCTGGTGCCAGATCGGCTCAATAATTGGCGAGATCTTGGCCAATTCACAACAGATCCGCCAGGAATCCATCGAGTTCCGAGAACTATCGACTTTCCAGGTGAGATTGCTGCAAACATTGCAGGAAGATCTTCAACGCGATGAGAGCCATCGGCATCCATCGTCACAATCTGATCGTAAGAAGAATCTTTTAGTACACGAGCAAATCCTGCGCGGTAGGCATTACCTAAACCATCTTTGTTGGGACGCTGTAGAAGATCTACCCAGCCATAGCCAAGGCCGCGAACAATCTCTGCAGTTCCATCGGGGGAATTATCATCAATAACTGTGACATCAAAGTCATAAGACGAGGATGAACGTAATCGCTTCAAAGAATGGAGCAACTCCACAACGGAGGTAGCCTCGTTGTAGGTCGGAATCAAGATCATCGCCTTCATCGCGACCTCACTATACGCGTTGTAAGCGGGAAAATCAGGGAGATAATCAAGACCAAAATCGGCGCTAATCCCCCGAGTTTATTTGCCAGAGTGATTGCTTGGTTCGAACGTAGATCTCCTCGTAGCGTGGCGTCTACATCTTCTTGAGTCTTGGAGATCACGTTGCCATTGATATCGATATGGGCAGATATACCTATCGTTGAAATACTTGCAATCTCACGGGCATTTTCTTGAGCTCGCAATCGAGTGATATTCAACTGCTGAGCGCTCTCTGCAGTACCGGCAAATGTTGCGCTATTTGTCTGAACAACCAACGCCTGCGAACTCGCAGATGCTTCATGCACGAGTGAATCTGAGAGCAGTTCATAACAGATCACTGGAGCAAGTGTCATACCTTTCACAATATGGTTATCAACCTGTGCACCTGGAGAAAAATCAGAAACACCATCGACATACGGTGAAACTATGCGAGCTAATGGACGAAGCGGAATGAATTCACCAAAAGGGGTCAGATACTGCTTAGAATAGTAGGAGACCACTTCCCCACTCACGTCATACATCAGGGACACGTTCTCTAGCGCTCCGTTCTTGCGCGTGATCGCTCCTGCTATGAGCGGTCTCTTTAACTCTGAAGTAAGGCTCTCAATTGCGCCAGAGACTCGGGCGTTGAGAAATGGATCAACATCGATCGCATTTTCTGGCCAGATAAGAAGATCTGCGCCGTTGAGCGGCGTTGCTCGTGTCTTCTCAAGATGGAGATTAAAGACCGCTTCTGCACGATCATTAAATTCTAATCCTACCGATGGAGTATTTCCTTGCACTCCAATGAAAGATACTGACTCATCTTCTGTGTATGAGTTACTTATCGCTAATGGAAGCAATAGAGCTGCGGCGATAAGCAAGAGATGCAGATGTCGATAGTGAACAATCAAGGCGGCAATCGCCAATACCCAGGCCGAAAGCAGAAGCGCTCCCCCGATTGAAATTACTGACGCAAAGGGAGCATCGGCTTGCGAGAAAGCAATTCGCATCCATGAAAATCCACCAAATGGGAAGTGCGATCTGATCTCTTCTAGCGCCAAGATTGCTGGAATGAACCAGAGAATGTTTCGTGTAAATCTGCCAAGTACACCTAACGGAAGAAGAAAAAGCCCGTGTAAGAGTGCAAGGAAGAAAAGTGGGAGAAGACCGACATATTTGCCGGCCCACCATAGAGTGACTGCGCTACCAACAAATCCAAAGATAAATGCATCTCGATAGAGATGGCTTCGATTGAGGGCGAATTTGAGAAAGAGCGCGTAAGCAAAAGGAGCGCAGAACCATAAACCAATCGGTTCGAAAGATGCGGCAAAGAGTAAGCCTGAAAGTGCTGCTACCACTTGAGCGCCGAAATCAATCTGTCGACGCTTGCCCCCAAAGCATATTCATCCTTGATCTGATAGATCTTTGAGAGATCCTTTGGTGCTTGTGGAATGGCGATATCAATTGTTGGCAGCGGAACGGTTCGTGCGCAATTCACAACTGTTGGCGCAATCTTGAGATAATCAGTCCCAGCGATGATTTTCTTTGCAAGTGCTGCCGGCAAGCGCTCATCTGACCTTTCCGCAGCAGCAATTGACTCCTCAACTGTCGCGAAATTTCTTGCAATCAGCGCTGCACCTTTTTCGCCGATGCCCTTTACGCCTGGAAGACCATCTGATGGGTCTCCCCTATATGTTGCAAAGAGAGCGTAACGATCGCCTGGAATTGAGTATTTATCGGCAATAAATTGAAGATCCACAAGGTCGTGGGCCGATATTCCCTTAGCAAGGTATGCGACTTTGATATCTCGCGAATCATCTACAAGTTGAAAGAGATCGCGATCGCCAGTGACGATACGAACAGGTCCTGGGTGGGTATCGGCGTACGTTGCCATCACGTCATCTGCTTCAAAATCATCTACGCCGACCATAGGTAGACCAAATTCATCGAGAAGATCTAAGAGAATTGGAATCTGCGGAGTCAAAGTATCTGGCTCAGCCTCTTCCTCGCTCTCTTCATCTTCAAGGCGATTTGCTTTGTACTCTGGAAAGAGCTCAACACGCCAGGTGGGACGCCAATCACCATCGATACAGACAACGATGCGATCTGGGTTGTAGATAGAGATCAAACGCGCAGTCATGTCGAGGAAGCCGCGAATTGCATTGACGGGAGTTCCATTGGGTGCAACCAAGGTATCTGGCATCCCGTAATAAGCGCGATACCAGAGTGATCCACTATCTAAGAGCATCAAGGTCATAGGTCCTCCAACATATAAGAGATTACGCCCCGATCCAAACGGTTGACTGCCTCGCGACAGGTCTTGCGAAGATCAGGGCTAGCACCAGCAATCTGTGTCAGGAGATCAATGAGCTGCTTAGTTGAACGGACAAAATCACCCACCGACATGTCGCTACCCTTGAGAACGCTCTGCAGTGAATTTCCCTGCGCCCACTTATACGAGATAAAGGCGAAACCGAAATCTGGCTCGCGTTGAGTCTTCACGCCAAAACGTTCTTCGATCTCTTCGAGTTCACTCCAGATTGAAACAAGCGAGACAAGAGCCTGTGCAACATTGTTATGTGGCATCTTCGGTGCGTAATTCTCTGTGGTGCGAGATTGAAAAATTACCGCCGAAGCGACAGCAACTAATTCAGGGGCTGAAAGATTTTTGAGCACTCCTCTTTTAATCGCCTCCGTCAAAAGCAGATCTGATTCAGCATAGATCTTGGAGAGTATTTTGCCTTGTTCTAGCGTCTTCTCACCTTCAATGTACTGAAGGTGAGTGAGGACGTCACAGATACGATCGAATGTCTTTGCAATGACATGGGTACGGTTTTCAACTCGAGCTCGCAGACCATCTGACTCACGACGGACTCTCTCAGCTCGCTCAGCAATCCGTGCATGTGATTCTCGATCGTTGCAGGCGTGGCATGGATGAGATTTGAGGCTGCGACGAATTCCATCTATCTCTGACTCAAGATGTCGACGCTGCTTCTGGTCGACGGTACGGCGAGCATCACGCTTGGAGAGTAGACGTTCTATCTCTTTTATATCGCTACGCATCCGTGCATACTCGGCGAAGTCACCAAGATGGCAATTCACATCTTGCATCAACTCATTGATGGCGACTTCATTCTTCTTGATCTGGCGAACTAGTCCAACAACTGCGCGGTCGGCTTGGAATTGCGCAAATGAAGATTCCAGAGAACCGCGTGCTCGCTCGCGACCAAATCGATGGATGAGATTGATCGCCATGTTGTAGGTAGGCGTAAAGGATGATCTCAACGGATATGTACGTGTTGATGCAAGGCCAGCAACCATTGCGCTATCAATCGTTGGACTCCACTGAACGATTGCATTTCCCTCGATATCGATACCGCGACGTCCTGCTCGACCGGTGAGTTGGGTGTACTCCCCTGGAGTGATCGGAACGTGCGCTTCACCATTCCACTTAGTCAGTTTCTCCAAGATCACTGTCTTTGCCGGCATGTTGATTCCAAGTGCGAGAGTTTCAGTCGCAAAGACAACCTTGACGAGCCCGCGCTTGAAGAGATCTTCAACAGTCTCCTTAAAACTTGGCAGCAAGCCAGCGTGGTGAGCAGCGATACCTCGTTCTAGGGCATCTAACCATTCGTCATAACCCAATACATCTAAATCTTCTTGGGCAAGATTGGCGTTAAGTCGCGCAGCAGTCTTAGCGATCTCTTCGCGCTCGATAGTGTTGGTCAACCTCAGACCAGAGTGGACGCACTGTCTTACTGCCGCATCACATGCTGCCCGAGAGAAGATAAAGGTGATGGCAGGTAATAGCCCTTGTCTATCTAGAGTTTCGATTACCTCAGGACGCGAAAGTTTATTCTCGCTCTCATCAAAGCGTTCGCGTCGATGTCGCGGCATCTTTACCTTGCGCATCGATTCACGTTCAAGTGCCAAAAGTTCAGGGTTGATCTTTCCAGGCTCTTTAAAGAGATCTACCAATCTGTTGCCGATCAAGACATGTTGATAGAGCGGGATAGGGCGAATTTCTGAGACGATCACATCGGTACCACCACGGACCGTTCCAAGCCACTCACCGAACTCTTCAGCGTTGGAGACTGTTGCGCTGAGCGAGATCACCTGGACGGACTCCATGAGATGGATAAGAACTTCTTCCCATACAGCCCCGCGAAACTTATCTGCCAGATAGTGGACTTCATCCATGACTACCGACTGGAGATTTGTAAGAGTTGAAGATCCCGCGTAGAGCATGTTGCGAAGAACCTCAGTTGTCATGACCAAGATGGGCGCTTCAGAGTTGATATTTGTATCTCCAGTAAGAAGGCCAACGTTATCTTCGCCAAAGCGTGTGACGAACTCTGCGAACTTCTGATTCGATAACGCCTTGATCGGAGTTGTGTAGAAGCACTTCTTGCCCTGCTCGATCGCTAAGAAGGCGGCGAACTCACCAACGACCGTCTTGCCCGCGCCAGTTGGCGCAGCAACGAGTAAACCTTTTCCATCTTCAACACAGTGCAGCGATTGGATTTGGAAATCATCGAGTGGAAAGTCAAAGCCTTCAGAGAACTTAATGGTGAGCGGATGCGATGCACGCACGCGCGCAGCAGCCATACGTTCTGCTGGGGTGCTCATGCTGACCACGCCAAGAGCGCATCAGGCACACAACGAGCAGTGAGTGGAAGAGAGGAGATCGGTTCACCATCTGCAAAGGCCGATCCGTAACCTTCAATCGTGATCGACGTGCAGCGATGAAAACTCACTGCAGGGTGGCCCACATGCTTACCAAAGTAGACCTTAGGAAAGACCTTGATCAGCTCTAAGCGCGAGACCTTCTCCAAAATCATGACATCGAAGAGTCCGTCATCGATCGTGGCTTCTGGACAGACTTTCATTCCGCCCCCGTAGCTAGAGCCATTTGCAATGGTGATCAGAACTGCATCCACATCAACGGCTAAGTCATCCATCGTAATGCGATAGCGGTGAGTTTGCAGGAGAAAGAGCTTTTCTAGAAGAGCCAGGTTGTACTTCATACGACCCTTTGGCCAACGCATAGCGTTCGCTCGCTCATTAACGAGAGCATCAAAGCCGCTAGAGAGAATTGCGGCAAACCAACTCTTGTCGACGAGGCCTAGATCTACCGCTTTCGGAGTTCCATGTGCAATGAGATCTACCTGCTCCTTAAGGGATAATTTGTAGAGATTGAGGCTTCGTGCAAAATCATTTCCGGTCCCACAGGGAATAACACCCAAAGCAAGCGAGGCGGCGGTGCAGTGTTGAATGATTTCGTGGATAAATCCATCTCCGCCAAAGGCGATGACTCCCCTGACCGGATAATCTCTTACTGCACTCTTTAATAGATCGCGAAAGTCGTTAAGGTCTCGTCCTTCAATGGTGAGAGTCTCAAGACCGTAATCGTTAAATTGCAGTTGTGCCTTGTGTGCCAGAGCGCGAGCTCGACCTTTTCCTGAAGTCGGATTAACTGCCAATATCAGCACGTTCGGCCTTCTTACGCCGTCTGCGATCATTAAGAAGTGCGATGCCGCCGGCCATGAAATAGAGAAGAATCAACGGAACAGCAAGAGCGATCATGGAGAGTGGATCTGGGCTCGGAGTAAAACCGGCAACGAATAAAGTGATGATGAAGATCCAAATTCGCCAGGGCCGCAAAATTCCCTTACCGCTTATTGCACCAATCAAATTGAGTGCAACAAGGAAGACTGGTAGTTCAAATCCAAGGCCGAAGAAGAAGATGGTACGAGTGACAAAATCTAGATAGTCATCAAATCGCACCAGGTTATTGAGTGAATCAGGCGTAAAGCCAAAGAGCACTTTGATCGCCAATGGAAGGATTGAATAACCGAAGTATGCACCGACGCTAAAGAATGGAGTTGCTGCGATGATGAAGAGAATTGAATTGCGCCGCTCTTTCTTGTGAAGAGCGGGTGCGATAAAGGCCCAGAGTTGATAGAGCCAGAAAGGTGCAGCGAGAAGAATTCCAGTAAGGAGAGCTACCTTGATATGTAAGTTAAGCGGGCCGAGTACGCCACTGATATAGAGCGCACCGCAATTATCTGCACCTGTTTCACGCGCTGCCTTGAGATCACAGACAGGTTCAGCCAGAGTTGTGATGATCTGCGTGTAATACACCCAGCCAACAATTGCGAAAACTCCGATCGCAGCGGCGCTTCGAACAACACGCTTACGTAATTCGCGTAAATGATCGAGGAGCGGCATGCGACCGCCATTCGGGGTCGACATGTGTTTTAAGCGGACGCTTGTCCGTCTTGATCAGGCTTCTTCTCGTCCTTCATATCCTTCATCTCAGATTTAAAAATCTTGAGTGACTTGCCGAGTGATCGTGCTGAATCAGGAAGGCGCTTTGCACCAAAGAGAAGAATGATGACTACTAGAACGAGCAAGATGTGGGTAGGTTCCTTGAGAAACACACTAATCTCCTTTTGCCTAAAAAATTGCCTCCGTCAGGGGGCCTACGCTATCGCACCCTCATCATAAAGTGCCATGGTTGCCTCGATCGATTTTCCGATCGCCCTGCGTAGATTCTCGGGCTCTTGGACTTCCACTCCACCACCGCTAGCCACAATTGACCGCACCATCCACTGCTCCGAGAAGGCCTCAAGTGTGATTGTTGAGAGCCCCTGAACATCACTTCGCGCCAAGGCGAAGGATTCCAAGGTCGCTCGATCAAGGCTATGAACTGTTGCTAGGACTCGGAACTTCTCCCCCGATGTAGCCGAAATGTTTTCTAATTTTTCGAAAGGTGCACAGATCGTTGCACGTCTTACTCGGTCAAGTCGGAAGGTGCGTATCCCACTCGAGGTATGGCAGTAACCCTGGAAGTACTCAACTCCTCCCTCAACCATAAAATGATATGGAGTGACCGTACGCTCTGTTTGACGATCTGTTGCCGGCGAGAAGTATTGGATATCAACAGAGCTACGGTCTTTAATTGCTTGGCCAACTACAGTTCGAAAAGTTGTCTGTGAATTATCTTTGATAGATATATCGGCACCGATAATCTCGCGCAGTCTCTGGGAAAGCGCTTCTATTCGCTGTTGCGCATCTGATGAGACCGCAGCAGATGCTTCGCGTAAGAGATCTAAACCTAAAATCAGTGAGACTATTTCAGGGCTAGACATTGTGCGTACGCGCGCAAGAGGTGCTGCATTGCGAATCGTTACATATCCCGAGTCAAATGCCAGGTCAATGAGTTCTAGTGGTGTGTATCCCGGCAGTCCGCACATCCACAGGGTATTGAGATCATCAAGGATTACCTCTTTCTCAACCTTGAAGTGGGCTGCAAGATCATTGATCGAGATACCTTGATGTGAAAGAAGAAATGGGACTAGGTCCAACATGCGAGCCGTCTGTTCAAGAGGTGCGCTCTGCTCTTTAGCCATGGAGGGCCTGCATCCTCTTGAGTGACTCAATGACATCGAGTCGCAGCCACGACGGAGAGATCGCAACAACATCATCACGATGCCAGAGAATGATCCGCCTGAGCCACAATCTATTGATTACTGCTATCTCTATCTGATCCCACTCATCTCCCACGACTGTATCGATGGCCAGAGCGCGCAGTTGAAGGGCGCTACCTTTTCTGACCTTGAGTACTGCCCGTTCGTGGCTCTGATCGCCTAACGATTCGAGAGAAGAAGGGGGGGTAAAGCGATCTCCCTTCTTGCCAACCTGAACCTCTGACTCAATCCGATCGAGTCTAAATTTCTTCACCTGTGCAGCGGCAATGTCTAAGCCGATGAGATACCAGAGACCAGAATCGCCTCGAAGACTATATGGATGAACTTTCTTCTCCTTAAGAGAGAGATCTTCGCCAAGATATTGAAAATCAATCTCTGCTCTACGCACGATTGCATCGGTAATGGCTGAAAAATTTGGATCATTTACATTCATCTGTGGTGCAAGAAAAGAGAGAGCATCGCTATCGCATTCGATTCCGAGAGATTCGAGCTTTACCAGAGCGGCAGAAGATTCTCTCTCAAGAGATGCACCGCTCCAGGCCGAGGCCGCTAATGAGAGGAGCGCAATATCTTCTCCTTCCAGTTCTCCGAGATTCAATTGGTAGCTGGCCGGAGTTATTCGGTAACCAGCCTCATCTTCAAAGAGTGGATCAAAGGTTCCCAGCTCAATAACGATTCCAAGACTTCGTAGATCGTCTTTATCGCGCTCAAACATCCGCTCCATCGCCTCAGGCGATCCGTCATAACCATCTACAGTTCTGAAGATTTCACACTTGGTCAGATAACGCTTTGTCGCCAAGAGCGCGATGGTGAGATTGACTAACCGCTCACTCTTCCGCGACACCGTAAGCACCCTTTGCAGGCCTGCGACGACGGGCAAGAACTTCAACACCTGGAGCCATGCGACGACTCTGAATAAGAAAGCCTGTGTGGCCAATCATTCGCTGTTGTGGACGTACTGCAAGTCCCTCATGATGCCATCCGCGAACAATGGTCTCAGAGCTCTCTGGCTCCGTGAAGTGACCATCTGCCTTAAGCGCTTCAGCGGTTGCAGATAGTTGTGTCGTTGTCGCAACATAGGCAAGAAAGACTCCACCTGGTCGCAGGACGCGAGCTGCCATCTCTACACACTCCCAGGGCGCGAGCATGTCAAGAATTACTCGGTCATAAATCTTTTCGTGAGGATGATCTTGCACAGAACCAACAGTCAGGGACCAGTGTGAAGGTGCGGTTCCGAAGTATTCGGTGACATTCTTACGAGCGATCTCAGCGAAATCATCGCGACGTTCAAAGGAATCGAGTGAACCGTGTTCCCCGACTGCTCGCAAAATAGAGAGTGAAAGCGCACCGCTACCAACTCCCGCTTCGAGAATACGAGATCCTGGATAGATATCTGCAACGCCAACGATCATCGCTGCATCTTTTGGATACACGATAGTTGCACCGCGCGGCATCGAGAGAACGTAATCAGAGAGCAATGGAATGAAGGCGGTAAATTTCAATCCTGCAGTCGTTGAGACGACCGACCCTTCAGGAATTCCAATGAGATCGTCGTGAACAATCCATCCCTTATGGGTGTGCCACTCTTTACCTGGCGTTATCGTGAAGCTATATAGCTTGCCTTTGGGATCGGTGAGTTGGATCCGATCACCGGCTGCGAAATATCCTGGTGTACGGGCGCCAGAGATTGAGTTTTGAGAAGACACGCCCCATATCTTAGGTGAGGAAAGGAGAGTCCGTGGGGGTATGGTCTCGGATGTGACCCACATTCGCCTCTCCCCTAGTCGAGTCAGCGAATTTAATAACTGTCCCCGCCTCTACAAATACCGAGTAATTGAGCAACTGCCTGAACCGCCGAGCATCGATGCAGAGCGCGGAACGCTGATTCACACAATCCTCGAAGATCTCTTCGACCTCTCTCCCGATAAGCGGACACACGAAGTTGCCATATCTATGGCACCGCAGCGCTGGCAGAGCCAAGTGGCCGAGAAACCTGAGCTGGCATCCCTGGTCCTCAATGAGAAAGAGTGGCTCGATCGCGTAGCTTCCTTACTGAAGAATTACTTCACTTTAGAAAAGCCTGAAACGTTTGAAGCAACCCATCGCGAAATGCATCTTGAACAAGATTTGACCGAGCACGTTTATCTCCACGGATATGTAGATCGCATTGATGTCGCACCTACTGGCCAGGTTCGTATCGTCGATTACAAATCTGGAAAGTCACCTAAGCCTGGTTGGGAAGAGAAGGCGCTCTTTCAACTCCGTGTCTACGCACTGCTCTACTGGCGTTTGCACGGAGTAATTCCCGCTCTGCTCGTTCTTCACTATCTCGGTGATGCGCGCAGTGTGAAGAGTTCTCCTACTGAGAAAGAGTTGCTCTCAACCGAGAAGAAGTTGCTCCAGATTGCCGATGAAATTGTCGATGCTATTGAGCGTGATCACTTTCCACCCAAGGCGAGCAGATTATGCGATTGGTGCTTCTTTAAAACGATTTGCCCAGCACACAATTAGATACTTGCGTGGAAATCACGTAAGTAATCTAGTGAGACATCATTTAGGGATGCGACGACTTTGACCTTTGGCTCGAGGGCTACCTCAACATAATGAGGAACTGCAACGACTGCGCAACCTGCCGCTTTCGCAGATTTAATTCCGGTCAAAGAATCTTCGAAGACGACGCACTCATGGGGTTCAAGACCCATCCGCGCAGCCGCCTGCAGATATGGATCGGGAAAAGGTTTTGTCCGTTCAACATCATCTGCGCTGATGCTGAATGCGAAGAATTGATCGGGAAGAGAGACCAATGCAGCATCCATCAAGTTTCGAGGACTAGCGCTGACAAGAGCAACTGGCATCTGGTCGCGAATGCGGATCACGGCATCAAAGGCTCCAGGCATCAAGAGTGCTTGTGAGGATAATTTGACCAACATCATCTGAGTGAGCTCTTCAACAACTTCTGGTCCGGTCATATCGTGGGCGCATGTATGTGAGATGTACTCACCAACGCGAGAGAGCGGTCCTCCAATACAGATCCGCTGATCGTCATCGTCCCATTCATATGAGTAGCGAGCACAGATCTCTTGCTGCGATTGATGCCACTGCGGCTCTGAGTCGAGAAAAAGTCCATCCATATCGAAGAAGGCAGCCTTAAAGGTCATGACTTATCTCTTCTTTCGAAAACGAGTAGGAGCTAATTTGCGTTGAAGTATTTAGCTTCTGGATGGTGGACGATGATTGCAGATGTCGATTGCTCAGGATGCAATTGGAACTCTTCGGAGAGTTCGACGCCGATACGTCCTGGCTCTAAGAGCTCACATAGTTGTACCTGTTGCTCGATATCAGGACATGCTGGATATCCAAATGAGTAACGAGATCCGCGATATCCCTGATCGAGGATTCCAGCAAGATCTGGAGCATCCATGTCGAGAACGCTCATCTCTTCACGTATGCGCGCATGCCAATGTTCAGCCAGCGCTTCAGTGAGTTGAACCGATAAGCCGTGGAGCTCCATATATTCACGGTAACGATTTTCTGCAAAGAGCTTTGCTGCTGCATCGGAGATAACGCTACCCATCGTCACAACATGGAAGGCAACAACGTCTACCTTGCCAGAATCTTTCGCAGCGAAGAAGTCAGAGATACACAATCTGCGATCGCGCGATTGACGTGGGAAGGAGAAGCGGACTCGTTCTTTACCGGCATCTGGTCCTTCGTGATGCAAGATGATCAGATCATTTTCTTCGCTCACGCAAGGGAAATATCCGTAGACAACTGCAGCGTTGAGCCAACCCTGTGACTGGACTTGGTTGAGAAGAGC
>JACCDW010308050.1_pt1 | contig 12798 bp, 28 predicted proteins | sample 7449781 | NCBI WGS metagenome assembly JACCDW01 (sample SAMN15323449, study PRJNA562643) | freshwater metagenome | isolation source: river surface water | place: USA:Blue River Watershed | collected 2017-08-18 | reverse complement strand
GCGAACTTTTCAACGTGATTCAGACCGTCAAGCCGGTATATGAGCAAGGGTGACTTGCACTTGATGGTAGCCCTCAATGGTGACGATGCTGGCATCTACGACTGCAACGCCCCCAAAACCTACAAAGTGTTATTGTAGGTCTGGATTTGTTTGTACACTCACTTTTCTCAAAGTGTCGGCAATCTTGTAACATTCTACAAGATATTCATGCACACTTTGTGCAATATAATGAGGATTTATAGACAATCCTATGTTCTTTAGTGGCATAGAGTACGCTAGTTCTATTTTGCCATCAGTAAATGCAACGATGTCAGCACTTAGAGTAATATCATTTTTATATTCACGATAAATAACATCAATGATGCCATCTTCGTGAACATTACGATATACTATTTCATTTGATTTTTCAAGGTTGATGCTTTTAATAAACTCATCAACCGAATCAACGAAAATGGCTTTTAGTGTAAATATACTCATACTACTATAGAACAGTGCTGTACTTTTTAAGATAAAACGGGGGAGGCCCCATAATTTACAAAGGGTTAAATCCCTTTGTAAATCTAATAATCATCGTCCCAATATTCACCTGCGTCTGATTCATCAAACCAATCAGGAGCGACACTGGACAGATTTAGTGGATGATAACTACTTCCGCAATCATCGAATGATGCTTGAGGATAAGCGGCTTTTGCTTCCTCAAGAGTGTCGAACTCGTCAACCCAAATCCTACAAGTTTGACCTGCAAGAACTGACGATTCTGAATAAACACCATACTCATACACACCGTAGACATCGTTGCAGTATGTGGCTCCAGCAGATGGGTATTCGATTTTGAAGTTTGTTTCCATACTACTATAGAAGCCTGTATGTACTTTTAAGATAAATCGCGGCGACGAGCCAAAGTTTACAAAGTCTTAAACTGGAACACTATTATAAACTTTAAGTGTAAAAATACCTAAACTATTAAACAAATCAATACAGTCATCTCTATCTTCAATAGCATACACAGGAATGTAGTCATGGCACTTCATTTCTTCTATTAAATTGCTTTTAACTATAGGTGATTTACGATAATCATTTTTACTTCGCATAAATAATGCATCATAATCAATGTTATTATCTTCTAACCATTTAGTTGTGGGCTCTCTAATAGAATCAGGGCGGGCTGTTAAAATGATAATCATGTACTTTTCTTTAAGCATGTTAATCAACTCTCTAACAGGTTCAATAACTAAATCTTCACCGCAGTTATTAAAAAATGATTGCCAATCTTTTTTATTTGATTCAATGAAATGTAATCGGTGATTACAATCAGCTAAGGTTCCATCTAAATCTACTATTACGCTATCCATACTATTATAGAAGCCCCTTTTTATTTTTATGATATTTATTCCATAAGGGTCAGAACCTACAAAGAGTAAATCTTTCTAGGGGATTGAACTTGTGTGGCACAAAACCACATTGCCAACAATCGGACGACCTGCCAACTCGGTTGCTTCATAGTTTAGAGTTGCATTATTCTTCAAAAGTCCCTCTTCATCGCATACGAGAATGTATTCGGTTTCTGGAACATCAACAATCTCAATGTAATCACATCCGATTGCACGATAAAGCGTTTGAAGGTCAAAAGTCTTTTGGACAGGTGTAACAACATTAGTTACATCAAAGCCACCAAGTGGGCTGATTAGCACACCAGAACCGTTGTCAACGACTTGCTTGATTGAAGGGTGGAGAGAGATTGTATTCATACTATTATAGAAGCCCCCTTTTGTTTTTAAGATGTTTTTGGCAGGGTGGCCAGATTCTACAAACGCTTACTTACAGGTATTGAGAAAATGACAAAAGGCGTTACTATAAAAATTCCAAGTCTGACATAGAGATTGTGGAATAAGAAAAATGATATAATAATAAATGCAATTGTCATCATTGACTTTGCGAGCATTGCAATACTGCCTTGTGATTCAACCATGTAGTTTTCCATACTAGTATAGTATAGACTTTCTGTTTTTATGACAAAATTAAAAGGGGGCCAGGATTTACAAAGTATTAGTTTGCAAATCCTGGTAGGAAACACTTTAATCCTGCTGCATTCTTTCTTTCGATTGTTGTTCCGCTTGGCGAATAACTGCATTCCATCGGGCGGAAATAGCATCATTCTTGCTCTCTGTATACCACCAGCGATTATCTGGACACCACTTATTTTCGCTTTTCAGCAACCAATAGTTAGTTCTAATCCTGAGCAACCATACAAAAAGAACACAGTTAGAGATAGAAGCAGTCCAGAATTGAACATCATCCAACTTTAACACTGTATTGATTACATACATGAAAAAGAAATACGGAATAGCCGCTTCTAAACAACTTACAATGTTAATTTTTAACGCTTTAACCATTTCGTTAGCCATTTTACTTACCTTTCAACTCGGAAAATCGAGTTGGAACAAAAGACGCATCATAAGAATAAGGGAAGATAGTTTCGATTTGATTAATCATGCTTGACAAGTCAAAGTATGCTGGCGTAGTTTCGCCTTTATTCACAATGTAACCAAAGAGTTCAAACTCTTCCTCAAACTTAGTACCTTCGATAATGTACAAAGTGTCGCCAGTAAAAATGTCATCAATCTTACATTGAACGATAGGGTCAGATTCAAGAATCTGAGAATCCAGTTCAGGCAACTTGTTCAGCACACTTACTGGAATCAAAAACTTATCGGACTGCTTAACGATGTAATCGGCGTAGGTCTCAAGTGCAATGTTCATACTACTATAGATGCTACACTCGTTTTTTAAGACAAAAATTTAACACTTTGTAGGGGTTGGGGCGTCGCCCCCAATAATAACCCCATTTAGGGGTTATTATTGTACCATTCATCAACACTTAGTGAGATTTCAGCGGGTGCAATACACGGGATATGGCTTGTTGCTTCCATCCAATAGGAATAATCGGCTTTTTGCAACGCTTCTTTTGCTCTTTCGTCTATTAACTTGATGAATGCCGTTGTTCTAGGATTATAATCTAAACCTTTTAGGATTCTTCCTGCTCCATCACCATGTGTTCGGAATGCTAAGTCTGGATTTTCATCTTTTTTAACAAACTTAAACTTATCCGAGCGATAACTTTGCCTTTTTGGTCTAGTTTCACCTTTAACTCTTTGCCAGATTTGAAACTCTGTACGCAGTCTGCCCATTTCATAAACTACACCTTCTGGAGTTTGAAAACTTACTTCTGGGCATTGTTCAGTATAAACACGCACAAACTCTGGGTGCAATCTATCTTCGATAGATGGTTTTCTAAATGAAGGTGGGATTATAAATGCGATAACATCACATGATTCAGCGCATTTATTAAATGTTTTGATTGCTAAAGCACAAGCGCGACCAAAAGGCGGATTACCAACCGCTATTAGGTGCTGTTTATCTAAGTTTAGCGAGAAAAAATCTGCTTGTACTACATCGGGATGTCTTGGCTCAATGTCATAAGCCAAAATTTCTTTTACTTCTGCTTCTTGCAATGCTCTTAAGAAACTACCGCCACCTGCCGTAGGTTCTAGAAAAGTATGGTCTTTGCCAACTATACCGATTAAAATGTCTGTAAAGTGCTTTGCAACACCATCTATTGTATAGTATTGCTCTGCGCCTTGCTTTCGTGGATTTCCTGCCATTGATTATTCCCTATCTTTGAATGGTAAATCTATTATCGTACGATTTTCGTTGAAAATAGACTCAAACTTCACATTTTCTGCATCTATTAGTTCCAAATCTTTGGCTGGGACAAGAACAAATCGATATTTCCACTGTGGCATTTCGGAAATGTCAACTACCATAAAGTAATCATAAGATGAAAAATACTTATCAGAAATACTTTTGATTTCTTCTGCTGTTCGGCGACTCTTAGAATCGAACAGGGAGGATTTGCCAACTCGGATTTTAGTTTTGCTAGTTTTGGTGTTGGCGGTTTTCATTTGAATAGACTTCAACGAGCCGTCCACAGACAACCAAAGGTCAGCAGATTCTCCCTGTGTAGTAGCATCAGATGTTGTATTTTCGAACTGGAATGCGATGATGTCTTCCAACGCAACACCACACTGGCGACCGCTACAGAACCATTCGATGGTTTGCTCTTGAGTCATACCTGGGACACGAAATGAAGGCATTCGCTGTGTGTAGATGATGTTTGTTTCGAGATTCATACTATTATAGGGGCTCTTTTTTATTTTTAAGATAAAACGGGGGAGGGGCCAGAAGGTACAAAGAACTATATTTCAAGTTTCCAGTACTCTTCGGAACTGACAGAGTAAACACATCTCTCAGTTTTGTCGATTGAGAAATAAGACAGGTCAACATAGCCTGATTCAGTGTAGAGGTAATCCTCGATTGTGCCATCAAGCATAGCCTCTTCAGCCATTTCTTCATCGAGAAGAATCAAATGACCAAGTCTGGAATCAGCGAACGCCTCAATAGCGTCTTGCTCGTGATAAGCCTCGACGATAAACGGCGTGGATACATTACCAACGCCAGCGTGGATAAGGAACGTATTCCCAAAGTTTCTACCTGGGTTGATAATTTCAACGTTATCAAAAATCCAATCGTTTGCTTTGCCAGAGGCTCTGAGTGTTGTATTCATACTATTATAGAATACTCTCTACGTTTTTAAGATAAAATTGGGGGCGCAGCCAGAAGCCACAAAGTGTTATCTCTGTGGCTCTGAGTTATGCTATCATGTTCCCCGATTCAAAATCAAATTGTAATTGTGCAGAAACATCATAATCATCATAAGAATTATCTGCAGTGCTGTTATCATTGGTCGGTTCTGCGTCGCTGTTTTGTGTATTGTCCATAAATCTCCCCCTAATCTAAAAATTTATTACGGTGTTTTGAATGACGGGAATATTCCTTGCCAGACTTATAAACAGTGGGTCGAGCCCATGGGCGGTCTGATGCAGGAATGATTGTTGGGTTTGCCTTGCGAGCCTTTTCGATTTCACGCTTTGTAATAGTTATCGATTTCATATTATTATAGAGCCCCTTATTCTATTTTTAAGACAAACCCAAAGCTTTTAAACTACTGCTTCTTCTTGATTGGCAACTTTCCAATCAAGTTGCTCGGTATCATCCCAAGTTGCAGGTAGCCGACACTCTACGAAAAAAGCGAACTCTTCAGATTCTGCATCGTTGGTGTCATAAAAGACAGCCGCTTCCTTGTAAGTGCCAAAATCATGGCTTTCACTCTTGACTCCGAAGTAAGCACCTTCTGGAATGTTTAGGAAACGATTGTTAAGGAACTCAACAAAGCGTCTTACTTCCTTATTCATAGCAGGCAAATAGTCTTCGTTAGAGTTGACCTGTACACAGTCTTCTTCGTATGGCACTGGACCAAGCGTAATATACTCTCTCATTATCTTATCTCCTAAACTCATGTTGGTTACTCTATTATAGAAACTGCTTACGTTTTTTAAGATAAAAATGGGGGCACGGGCCAAGGCCTACAAAGGCTTAAAGACAACTATTAATCAAATCATAATAGATGTCCAAAGCCATTTCACGGCGCAAATCTGGATTTTTCTTAGCCAAGTCTGGCTCCAGATAATCAACATAATCATAGCACTGTTCGAGAATAGGTTTTTTGTTTGTAACTGTCATACTATTATAGAATCCTTTATCTTATTTTAAGATGAAACTGAAGTGTCTATTACATAATCCATGAAATTTTGAACATCATCTCTTAGGCTTACTAAAGAATCATCAGAGACATCTAACAACTCTGCCAATGAATCAAACAAACCAGCGTCAGAAGAAACTAATCTAAATGTTTCAAGAATTATCAGTAAATCAGTTTCTGTTTTACCTGACAGATATTTTAATGTATTGTTTTCCATAATTAATACCAACTTATCAAATAATGACCAGCATCGGCATGGAGCCTAAACATTCTAACAAGGTCTTTAAACTCGTCCTTTTCAATGTCATAATGAGTGATGTATTCTGGGCGAAACTCGGTAGTCTCCAAAGCGTTAGCCATCTCTTTGACTTTCTCATTGGGAATCAAGTCATCATACAAACTTTCGTTGGTAATGTCTTCAATCAAACGAGCGTAAACCTTACCACGGAATGAATCGTTTCCAGAACCAGAAAACATACCACCACAGATTTGGAAATCGCCTTCAATAGTTCCGGCTTCTTCTTCGCTCTTCTTCCAAAAGTTATCAAGTCCCATAATCAAATCTCCTATTACTATAGAATCCTATTGTGTTTTTTAAGATAAAATGGGGGCAGCCCCAAAGCCTACAAAGGGTTAAAAGGTCGACTTACCCAAATCGACCTTCTTCGAGCCACCACCTTTGAGCGGCTTCCTCATTCCAGTGAGAATAGGCTTCAATACCTACCATCTCACGACGCTCGACCTCTGCCCAATCATCGTATGGGTCTTCGTCGTAGTAATCCTCGTCGTCTGCGAAGTTGGAGTCATCCAACTGGTATTGCTCAATCAGAGCCTCGCCCGCCATCTCGAGGGCGATTTCATCAGCGAGCGTTTCGTATTCGTAGCAGTCGTATTCAGTATCCATACTAGTATAGAACCTCGTGGCACTTTTTAAGATAAAACCGGGGGCGCCCCATTATTTACAAAGTATTAAAAAAGAGGAGATTTCTCTCCTCTTCTATTACACAGTTGCCGTTCGGCGACTAACAGTTGCAGTACTCTTTACTGGAGCCTTTGCGCGAGCCTTTGTCTTGCGACTTGGGCACACAGCAGGTGCAACTGCAGTATCGTTGACGAGGACACCGCCATTGCGAATGTCAAGCAACTGATGAAGCAACTTACCCTTCGAGCGAGCAGACACAACAGATACGATGTCGGCAATCTCTGCCTCCGAAAGTTCAAACCGATAAGTGTTTCCACCAGACTTGAACGTTACATCCACTGTGGATGCTTCGGAGTCAACCACAATCTTCTCTGCCATCGTCGAATCGAAGTTCGTAAAAATCGCTGTCATAATCTTTTTGTTTCCTTTTAGGTTTTTTCTTTGATACTACTATAGGAGAGCAATGATGGTTTTTAAGATAGATTTTGGGGCACCGCTGGCCCCAAGATTTACAAAGGATTAATCTGAATCAGATTCATAATTTCCTTCTTCATCTTTGGAAACAACCACAGGGGTGTATTTGCCAACATAAGCACCAATTACATTATAATCTATCCATTCCATCGCTTGTTCCGTAGGGCTTTCACCCCATTCACAATCTTCACTAAACTGGTTGGCGAAACAATCAACTAACAAATCATAATCATAGCAACCAACGGAAACAATTTCACCTTCACGCTCCAATGTGTAAGTACCTATTAGAGCAGAATCACAGTCAGGAATAATTAATGCTTCATCATTAGCAAGCAATTCTAAAGTTTCTTCAACAGAGTGAAAATTAATCATATTGTAACCTTTGCTCTTTCTAAAATGTCCAAAATAGCATAATCTTTGCTTTTTAGTTCAACATCCCAAACAACATCGTATCCATAAGAGTTGGGGATACCTTCTGCCATGTCGGCATGATTTCTTGTATCGCCCTTGCCTTCGGAATAATGGAATACTGGTGTAGTATCCCAAGTAGAATAAGCAAGTTCAAATGCATCTTTGTCAGATAAATCACCATGCAAGAACTTATGGTGCAATGTATCAAAAGTAATAGGAATGTTATGTGGCTCGTAATAATGCTTTACGAGATTCTTGACACTCCAAACACCCTTCACATTATCATTAACCTCTATAACCAGTCTGTTTTTAACAGAATCTGAAAGTTTATCAAAGGTAGACATAAATGCATTTGAAATAGCATCTGGTTCACCATCTTTGCGACAGTGAATGTTTAGCGGTGCAGAATAATCTTGCGGAAGACCAAACCAGTCAAAAATCTTAGCATGGGTTTCCAAATCGAGAATCGAGTTTTCGATTGCCCTTTGGTCATTAGTAGTGAGAGTGATGTATTCACTAGGATGAGCAGAAACTTTGAGGTCATTACTTGCAATAAACTTTTTTATCTTATCTATTTCGTATTGAATAAAACCATACTCTGGCAAATCTTCGACATTTAATCGCACGTCAGGATGATTTAACACAGGCATTAAATCGCTGGAAACTCTATAACCCTTAATACCAGAATCAACACAATGTTGCATTACTTTATGTGTAACACTAAAGTTGTTACGAATAATCCCCGACAACTTGAGCAGGGCATCTTCACGCTTCATAGAAGAGAAGGACTTATATGTCATAGTGCGGAACTTGACACCCTGCTCACCGAGAATGTTAGAAATACAACAAAGGGAGAGTTTCATACTATTATAGTTTCTTTCATGGTGTTTTTAAGATAAAAATTTGGGGCTGCCCCCAAAACCTACAAAGGACTATTTATTATAGTCCAATTTTCTGCTAAAACATCATCACTTTTTAATGAATAATGTTGCCAATCAATTCTATCTCCTTCTACTGTGGAAAATTTGAATTGTAACTTTTTATTAACCATTTTTACGAATATAGTTGCTGATAATACATCGTGGCTAACAAATGACTTTACTCTTGTTATAATTTTGCCATCACGAAGGGCTGGAATCACTTCTTCTAAATTCATAATTACCTCTAGTTCTCCAAGTCAATATAAACATTATCATCGACAGTCTTAAGTTTATTCAATACCAACTCAAACTGCCTAGAGATTTTTTCATCGTCAGAAAACAACAACTCCATTACATATTCCAAACTCTGGGGTGATACCAGCGTCCTACCAGCGTCACCCCAAGTGTATGGAGGGTCGGAGTCCATAAACTCTTGCCAAGCATCTGGACAACCCAGAAATAAATCACTAGCATCTACAAATGAACAAGTTTTGATTTCCATACTATTATAGACTCCAGCCCCGATTTTTAAGGTGATTACAGTTCGATTCCAAGTTCCTTCATTACAGGAAGAACCTCTTTTGCTGGCTTATTATAAAAGCCTTCTGCGATAAGATGGTTGTTAATCTTATCTCGCAATTCAACAGTTTCTTGTCGAGCCGCCCGAAGTTCTGCTGATTGTCTATCACTAATCTTAACACATAACGATGTAAGGTTCCAAACTCCAAACCCAATCCAGAGAGACCAAAAATACAAACTTGAATTCTTCTTCAAGTGATTCCAAACCGCTAAAGCAATGTTTTTCATGATACTACTATAGACCCCTTTTTTAATTTTTAAGATAGATTGCCCTTGCCCTCAGACTCTACAAAGTGTTATCTTTGTAGAGTCTATGATTACATTGTAGCACACTTAGTTGCTGTATTTTGCACAACTGGTAGCACTTTTAGGGCATTTTTAATCCGCTTTGATGTAGAACCATCGGGAGCGAACAAAATAACCAGTTTATTGTCACGTAAAGCCTTATCATTCCAACAAAGTTTACACTTTGCACAACTTTCCTGTTTACCAGTCTGTTGTGGACACGGAACGCCACGGAATCCATTACCTAAGTCATAGGCACGATGGGTTTTATGCGATTCTGGTACTACTAGCACACAGGCATAGCCCCGATTGTGTTCATGTTCGATTTCTGCAATGTTTTCACACGAACGCAGAACCGAAACAGCACCCCAGATGCTACGTGGTACATTTGGCGCATGAGTATACGTCCAAACTGGCTTATTATAAGTTTTTATGTACTGATTAGCCGCTTTTGCAACAATCCTAGCCGACTTTTGTGTACGACAATCACCCAAAATGTGCAATCTAAGCGGGCGTTTACCCGATAAAGTCGAAATAGCCTGAGCCTCAAACTTTGCAAGTTGCTCTGGGTTGTACTTGCCAAGTTCCTGAGCAGAGTTCAAGCGCATTGTAGTTACATTAGCCTTGCCATGCTCACCATAGCAACCATTCTTATAAAAAGAACAGGTCTTAGGACAGGAACCCTGGGAAACCCAAGTAGCACTTATGGAACCATCCTTGGACAACTTTGTGTCACCAGAGCGTTCAACAGCGATTGCAGGAAGTGGGGTGTTTGTAATCATACTAGTATAGTATACCACACTCGGTTTTTAAGATAAAAATAGGGCCCCTTTTAACACTTTGTAATTTATGGGGCTAGGCTTTACCTAGGGAATAAATCCCTAGGGTTTAATATGTCAAGTTCTGCGGGAGAAACTGATAATCTGAACTGGTAACACTTCCAGCGTATTCGGGCAGACAACTTGCAACCAAGTCCCAGCCCAGACCATCAGTAACATTTTTAACGAACCATCGACCAGCAGAAAAAAGATACAAATAGTCTATGCAACTGCTGTATTCCTTGTGCCACTCTTCAATGGTAGCAAACTTGGCATCAGTTTCAGATTCGCCACGGTCTCGGCTATAAAACACAGTTACATTTTTCTCTGGAGCGTCAAAAGAATGGATATCACCAGATGGATGAATCTCACTTGCAAGAAAACTCATGTCGCCAAAAGATAGCAACTCGCTTACACGCTCAGGAGTGCTATAAGACTCAAGCAGAGTAGCACCAACACCCTCTGGATAACCGTCGTAATGACAATAAACAAACTTCATCTTGCCGTCTGGGAGCATCATTCCAATATTACTTCGTGTAGCCATTTCTTATTACCTCACTACTATAGAACATCACTTATAGTTTTTAAGATAAAACGGGGGCCACGAGCCAGATTCTACAAAGGGTTAACTTTGTTGAATCTTTTTGATGAACTTATTTACAAACCTATCCAATACAGATTCGTTACCCTCAATATAATCTGTGATGGTCAACACCAGACCAAAAAAGTAAAACGCAAGACCCATACACAACTCTACAGCCCCGTATTTTAACATTGTAAGGGTTCCACTAAGTATGTACTCAAAAACGCTCCCAACGCCCGTTATTAAGCCTAATAAGACCAATAAAACTCCTATTAGTGCAATAGACTTTCCAACCAACTTAATAAAAGCCCATGTGCCTATTAAAGGCAAAGCAATGTAATACAAAACTTCTAACAACCTACTAATCATTATTTTCTCCACTAAACAAAGCGTAAGCCATCATGTTGTTGTGAATCATAGCACTTTCTTTTTCACACTCTTCTTCAGTGAGAGGAAAAATCTTATCAACAAAAACGGAACTAGGCTCTGGTGGCAATCCTGCCAAGCAACATAACTCAAGTACGGCAACTACTCTTTCATGACCATACTTCTCACAAGTGAATGGTAGAATGTCGCGAGCGAGATTGTAGAAAGGGTTGTTCAAAAAGTCTTTGTTTTCCATACTAGTATAGATATATTATACCTGATTTTAAGATGGATTTAACCCTTTGTACATTTTGGGGGCCCTCTCAATATAGATCTTAATATATACTATAATATACCTCTATATCGGGGTTCAAAAAACTGAAAAGCAATTAGATAAAAATAAAAAAGACTGTCTAAATGACAGCCTTTTGGAGCGGGAGACGAGATTCGAACTCGCGACTTTCACCTTGGCAAGGTGACACTCTACCACTGAGTTACTCCCGCAAATTTTCAATGGACAGTAGCGGGATCGAACCGCTGACCTACGGATTGCAAAACCGTCGCTCTCCCAGCTGAGCTAACCGCCCATAAGGTGATTCTGGTAGTTTAATGAATAAACTAACGTAACTATTATGTAATAAAAGCACTACCAGAACCACCAAGCCAGATGCAGGAATCGAACCCGCCACATACGGTTTACAAAACCGTCGTTCTACCGATGAACTAATCTGGCATATTTTTATTTATACAAAATTATTTAAATTAATTAAACCTTCATGTATTTCTCCATGGCAATTAGCACATACTAAAATACATTTATCTGCTTCCTTTTTTAAAATTTCAATATTCATAGTACCTGAATTTGATAATTCAAATTCTTTTAATTCTGGGTCTATATGATGAAATTGTAAAACTCTTTTGCATCTGTCATAATTACAAATTTGACATTTACCACCTTTATAATTTATAAGTTCTATTTTTTTATTTCTTCTTGACTCAGAAACTCTACAAGATGAACAAACATCTTTATATTGTCTATGACCTCCCAAATATTCCTTGTAGCAAATTCTGCAAACTCTATTTAAATCACTTTTGGCATCATGTAATTTCTTAGTATTATGTTCTCCGAAAGGTGAACATAACAAACAATACCTTCTATTTTTTAAATTTCTTTTTTTGCCATCAATTTTTATATAATTTGGTACAGTATTATCACAGTTTAAACATTTTCTCATAATAAAACTTAAATAAAACAAAGCTCCCCGGCCAAGATTCGAACTTGGGACATACAAGTTAACAGCTTGTCGCTACTACCACTGAGCTACCGAGGAATATTTCACGCAACCGGCAGGAATCGAACCTGCGACCAAATGCTTAGAAGGCATTTGCTCTATCCGCTGAGCTACGGTTGCATATATTTATTTATACAATATATTATGGTGTGATTATCTCCCAAATCGGAAGTGTTACCCAACCATTTTTTACAGAAATAGTTGTCTGCTTGAACAGACCTGAAGCCAAAGCATCTTCAGCAATCTCTGCATTCTCTGAATAAGTTTTAGCAAAGAACTGATTCTCTTCCAAATAAATATCACAGTCTGGAAGATTTACAGAAAGTTTAGCAAGTGGCGAACCAAACTCATCATTCAACGAAACAGCAAGGTTGCCATCATTGTACTTTGAAGTTACCACACGAGCCACACCGAAAGAAGAAGTTTGAAAGTTCATACTACTATAGAAACCATTGCACACTTTTTAAGAAGAATTTAACCCTTTGTATT
>JACCDW010816980.1_pt1 | contig 12802 bp, 13 predicted proteins | sample 7449781 | NCBI WGS metagenome assembly JACCDW01 (sample SAMN15323449, study PRJNA562643) | freshwater metagenome | isolation source: river surface water | place: USA:Blue River Watershed | collected 2017-08-18 | reverse complement strand
GGAACATCCATGGGAAATAGATGCTCATGGTCGTGAAGCAGGTCTTTTGACCAAGTTTGCTGTACAAGAATGTCTGTGGGAAGTCTTCCACGGCTTCAAAAATCCGAATCTACCTGTGGTTTCCGAACCAATTAGGTGGAAATAATTAAAAAATATTTTTCAAAAACCGCTTGCCAAGGCTCCAAGTTTACTATATAATACAAACATATTTAATTTTTTAGAAAGAAAAAAGTGTCTCTCATATCCCATAAACCCTTTACGTTGCAGCCAGAGTATCGCACAATTAATAGTGCCGATAATGGCTCATGGTCGCTCGGGTTTTGTGTGGATGAAGGATGGGACGGATAAAAAAGTTCTAAAAAAGACTCCAAACACAAGACCCTAGTAAGAGAAATCTACTAGGGTTTTTTGTTTGTTGTTTCAAAACAACAGTGTAGTTGCCAGAATCTTTGGTTCTGATACAATACACACTTGTTCTTTAAAAATTTGTAGAGTTAATAATTGTTCCTCCATGGTGTAGTGATAGCACAACAGGCTTTGAACTTGTTAGTCTTGGTTTGATTCCAAGTGGGGGTGCCATATAAAAATACATTTGTTGCCGAATTTGGGTGGCATTAAAGAATCGCAGTAGTCAATCTGTATTCGCAAGTGTGTTTCTATATGGAAAGTAATGCAGCTGGGATGGTCCGGCGACTAGCCTTGAAAACTAGGTTCTCAGAAATGGGATGGGGTTCGACTCCTCTGCTTTCCGCCAATTGTGTTAGACTGGGAATTTGGCTTTCAACAAGTTTGATAGGAAACTAGCAAAACTATCAAAGTTGGCATCCTTCCGAGCTAGTTAATCAGTCTAACAAAATATTTATGGAGAGTTGGGTGAGTGGTTAAACCAGCAGTTTGCTAAACTGTCGTTGAGAAATCGGCGCATCGGTTCAAATCCGATACTCTCCGCCAAATGCCAGCGAGACTTGGTAGTCAGAGAGGTCTTATACACCTTTTAGCGCCAGATTAGCGTTCTTGAGTGAGTTCGATTCTCACCGCTGGTACCAAACAATGTAGGTGGAGCCAGTTGGACAGGCACTGGATTGCAAACCCATGGAAACAGGTTCGATTCCTGTCACCTACTCCAAGTTGTGTTGTAATTTTGCAACATGATGGTTGACAAAAGATGTGGTTGTGATACAATACACACTTGTTCTTTAAAAATTTGTAGAGTTAATAAATGCACGATTCGTCTATCGGTTAGGACGCTGCCCTTTCAAGGCGGAAAGACGAGTTCGATTCTCGTATCGTGTACCATTTGTTTTGCTGATGTAAGCTCAGAAGCATGTACAAGCCTTATGTAACTATGTTAAGAAACGGTAATGCGGCCGCTACTCCGGTGAAACATAGCAAATAGTGCGTCAGTAAAACAAATGGTAAATGGGTTCATAACTTAACGGCTAAAGTAACTGGCTTTTAACCAGTAAATCAGAGTTCGATTCTCTGTGGACCTACCAAACAATTATGGAGATGTAGGAAAATTGGTAACCCCAGTGGACTGTAAATCCGCCGCCTCTGGCACTGTGTGTTCGACTCACACCGTCTCCACCATTTTTGATTATTGTAGTGAGTCGGCTTGCTGATAAACTTTAAGTAGAGATTACAATAATCATTTTATTTGCCCCGTTAATATAACGGCTATTATATCCGACTGTCCATCGGAAGACAGGGGTTCGATTCCCCTACGGGGCGCCAAGGCAAATAGAAATGTTTACGTTCGCCGTACCTCTTTCTCAACGGTTGTTAGTGACGATGGGTGATATCGGAACTTCCAAGATTTTATTCCCTAGTAGCACAGCGGTAGTTGCGCCTGACTGTTAATCAGGATGTCGTATGTTCGATCCATACCTAGGGAGCCATTTTTCTCCGTATAGCGTAACCTGGTAGCGCTCTTGGTTTGGGACCAAGCAGTGGGGGTTCAAATCCCTCTACGGAGACCATATCTCGCCTTAACTTGCGGCGTACAATGAGATAAGTAGTAAGTTATTTTTATGAAGCATACTGTATCAAGCGAGGTTCCGGTTACCTGAAGCCAAGGTTGTTGTAAAAATGTAATAGAAGGTGAAAACCCTTACAAGCCGTGGCAGTATGTTTCATAAAAATTTGGGCTGTTAGTGATAATGGGAGCACATCGGTTTTGCACGCCGAAGGTAAGAGTTCGATTCTCTTACGGTCCACCAAATTTCGGTTCAGTAGCATAGTGGCAGTGCAGCATCTTCATACGGTGCCTTGTGTGAGTTCGATTCTCACCTGAACCACCAAACAATGGGCGATTCGTATAGTGAATAATACACGAGGCTACGAACCTTGAAACGGGAGTTTGATTCTCTCATTGCCCTCCAGAACGTGTGGTCTCGTCAACCACTACTGTGACCCGCAGGATGAGAAGTGTAATGATATACACGGGTGGTAGTCTTTAAACCGAAAGGCCGTTGGCAGCACGAGAGCGGTACTGGTCGGGAAGCGGGTGGAAGGTGTGTGTTACAAGGCATTGAACCAAACGGGGAGCTGAAGTAACAACGGTGCGAGCTGACACACTAAATTACCGCCGCAGTACGCAGAGCATTTTACCTCGTTAGCTCAATGGCAGAGCACCCGGCTGATAACCGGTAGACACAAGTTCGATTCTTGTACAAGGTACCAAGTTTATTTCCCGCAAGTGTTCCGGTAGCACAAGAGTCTCCAAAACTTTTGGACGGGGTTCGATTCCCTGGCGGGGAGCCATTATAAAAGAAAGGTGATTGATATGAGAAATTTCGACATACAAGAAGTCAAACAATTCCTTGCAAACCAAGGACCAGATACGAAAGTTTATTTGGGTGCTGACTCTGAACGTATCCGTGTTAACGGCGTTTGGTATGCTGATTATGCATTGGCTGTCGTAGTTCATATTGATGGCCGCCATGGTTGTAAAATTTTCGGTTATGTTGACCGTGAATTAGATTATGACCACAAGAAAAGTAAACCTGCTATGCGTCTGATGACAGAAGTATATAAGGTATCAGAATTGTTCCAATCATTAGCTGAAGTGTTAGAAGATTATCATGTTGAAGTTCACCTAGACTTGAACAAAGATGATATGCACGGCAGTTCTTGTGTTGTACAACAAGCGATTGGTTATATCAAAGGTACATGTAACATGACACCTATGGTTAAACCAGATGCACCTGCTGCAAGTTTCTGTGCTGACAGATTGAAAAGAATCTTGGCAGAGCAAGAAGCTATTGCAGGTTAATACAGACCCCCAAAGTAATTAAGTTTGCTTTGGGGAGACATTAGTTTAGTGGTAAAACCACGGGTTGTGATTCCGTTATCACGAGTTCGATTCTCGTATGTCTCCCCAAAGTAAATTTGCATCGTTAGCTCAGCGGTAGAGCTGCGCCCTTACAAGGCGAAGGTCGGGAGTTCAATCCTCTCACGATGCACCAATTTTTGTAAGTGTTAGTAAGTGAAAGTCACCGATTCAAGTAGCTGGCCAGCCAAAGAGGAGGTAAACAACGGGAGGCGCAAAACCTCTGTACAAAAATAGACACGTTGGATGAGTAACTGTAATGACGTACCGAGTCCCAGCCGGCTTTATATACTTGGGTGAATGGTGTCAATAACGATGGTGGCACAACTTACAAATTCAATATGCAACTTTAGCTGATGTGGTCATAGCGGCGGTCTGAAGAGCCGTTGAAACAGGTTCGATTCCTGTAGGTTGCACCAAAATGCCCAAGTGACGAAATAGGTAAACGTGCATGTCTCAAACACATGTTTTTGTGGGCTCGAATCCCACCTTGGGTACCATATAAAAACACATTATATCTGAAAAGATGAAAATTCTAGACAAGTAATCATATGTTGTCCGCAGATGCGTTAGATATCGGCGTAATCACGGCAGAGGTACAGTGTGTTTCTATATGGGTTATAAGCTTAAGTGATGAAGCAACCGGCTCTTAACCGGAAGAACAGAGTTTGATTCTCTGATGACCCACCACTTTGCTCCTATAGTTTAATGGCAGAACAAATCCATGGTAAGGATTAAATGAAAGTTCGATTCTTTCTTGGAGCACCAAGTTGTTTTATTTCAGTTCGTTCAAACGGAACCGCTTGCCTTTTTGGAAAGGAAAGTGTAAAATCCTTCTCACACGAAAAAGATTTAGTATCTTTATACGGTTGAGTTGCGGCATATCGCCAAAGATTAGGTTCTGCTGATTTGAATTCTGACATAAGATTATTTATTTTTTGCCCCGATGACGGAATTGGTATACGTGTTGGTCTTAGAAACCAAATTTTGCGAGTTCGACTCTCGCTTGGGGCACCAAACAACTGGCGTTAGTATAATGGATAATACAGTAGGCTTCTACCCTTCTGATGGGAGTTCGATTCTCTCACGCCGGACCATTTTTTAGGAGTGTGTTATGACAACAATTTTTCTTGTAAGTGATACACACTTTGGCCACGCTGGTGTGTGTAGATTCACCGATTCTACAACAGGTGAAAAGATTAGACCATGGACTGATCCTAATGAAATGGATGAAGAAATGGTAAAACGATGGAACGAAACAGTAAGACCAAATGATAAAGTATATCACCTTGGTGATGTTGTTATCAACCGTAAAGCACTTTCAATTATGGAAAGACTTAACGGCGATAAAGTTCTTATCAAAGGCAACCATGATATTTTTAAACTTGAGGATTACACCAAGTACTTTAGGGATATTCGTGGTTATCATGTAATGGATAATATGATTCTTTCCCACATTCCGGTTCATCCGGATAGCAAAGGAAGATTCAGAGCAAACATTCATGGTCACACACATACAAATAAAATTCCTGATCCTTGGTATCAGTGTGTATGTGTTGAACAAACCGATTTTCGTCCTATTTCTTTTGAAGAAATTAGGAAGAGGGTCGATGCGACTGTGGTGAAATAGGTAGACGCATCGGACTTAAAATCCGAAGATTCCGAAAGGGTCGTGCCGGTTCGATTCCGGCCAGTCGCACCAAAAATAATGCTTGACAAGTGATTGTAAAGCATATATAATAAACAAATTGCGGGTATGATGTAAAGGTAACCTGAAACCTTGCCAAGGTTTATTTGCGAGTTCGATTCTCGCTACCCGCTCCAAATTTGCCCCTGTAGTTAAATGGTAGAACATCGGTTTTGTAATCCGAGGACGGGAGTTCGATTCTCTCTAGGGGCACCAGATTTTGTATTAACTCTACAAATAAAAATTTTATGTGTGTGTTGTAAATATACCACAATAAGTGTTGACAAGACACTTAGGTTCTGATACAATACATACATATTGAAAGATAAATGGTGGTTTAGCATCATTAAGATAAGTGGCGTGAGTCACCCAAAGGAGGTATGCCTACATAACTCCGCTAGAAATAGTCTAACTAAACAAGCCTGCTCAGCACCGTGAGGTGTCGTTCGCTGATAAGACCGGCGGATGTAATGAGGACGCAAGAGTTGTGGAAAGAATGTCTGTTTATGTTCCCGTGAGGGTAAGACAGGCAGACAGAGAACTAACAGGTGGTGCTGAGTCTCACAACAACACTAACTTGCCAGTCAGTATGAGAAAGGGTAGCGTATTTGTCCGAGATGTTGCAGTCAAGGGCTCGTATGCAGTTTGAATGGTTACTGGGGCTGTCGAGAAATCGGCGGGGTCACACTAATCGTGAAAGACGACTGAGTAGTTCGCAAGACAAAAGGTACGTGGTGTGTTGTATTGTGTATTCCAAAAGAGTATGCAGCAACTGTGTCAGCACATCGCAGTAGGTTCAGTTATAGGCTAATGGTAGGCCAATTTCATTTCAAGAAATAGACTGAAGGTTCGACTCCTTCTAACGATTAAAATGCAAAGACTGACACGGTCATAGATGAAAAACATCTAATACTTGAGTGGTAACACAATCAAGTCTATTGAAGCTCGCAAGGTGACGATAGTTTATGCAAGAAGTTTCGTAACGGTTTAGCGACTGTGAATGGCTCGCAAGGTCAACGGGGTAGAAAGCGTAGAGTAGTTTATGGCGACAAGTCTAGTGCCTGACTTTCAAAACGGCGATGTTGTTGACAGACTACAATATGTAGCAATACAGTTGTGGTGGATATCATGCGAAGGTAGGCTCGCAAGGCTTACTATAATGAATGAGGTGTCAATGGGCAGCATGTAATCTCAGTGCGCCAATATGCGGGATTAGTTTAATGGTAAAACAGCAGATTTCCAATCTTCGGTTAAGAGTTCGATTCTCTTATCCCGCTCCATATAAAAACACATTAATGACAGTTTAACGGATAAGCAGGAATTTATTCCTCCGTGTTATACAGAAGGCTTTGTATAACGGTTAGTGTGTTTCTATATAGAGTATATGCGGGAGTTTTTAACAATGTTGGGGTCCACCCAATATACAAGTGAGAATCTTGTTTCCCGCTCCATTTTTGTAGCAGTGTAGAGAAGCGGCAATCTCACCAGGTTCATACCCTCGGAGACCGGTGGTTCGAGTCCACCCACTGCAACCATTTTATTGAGGACATTATGCGACCATTACATGACAAGATTATTGTAGAACGAATTGCAGCAGAAACAACAACTGCTTCTGGAATTGTCCTGAGAAGCACAGAAGAACCAGACCGTGCAAAAGTTATTGCAGTTGGTCCTGATGTTGACGAAGTTTCTGTTGGTGATATTGTTTTACTAAATTGGAATGGCGCAATCAAATCTGGCGAACATTATGTCCTTAGAATTGAACACGTTGTACTAATTTACGGAGAGTAATATGTCAGATGGTGGTAAAGGTTCTAAACAAAGGCCAACAGACAAGGCCAAGTTTGATGCAAACTATGATTTGATTTTCCGTAAAACACCACAAGAAATTGATGATGCTCGTGCTGAAGATGATGCCTTCAAACAAATTGAAGAAGAGCAGAAATTAAAGTCTAAGTAATTTTTCTAATTCAGGTATTCTAGTGTGAGTGTTTTTACTTCCTAGAATCACCACAATTTTCTGGTCGGTCATTGCAACAATACAACCACCAGCAGCATTTATAAATCCAGTTTTACTTACCGTGAAGTGATGTTTACCAATCAACGGATTGGTGTTTCTATTTTTTGTGTTGGATGCTTTCACAATCTCAGGATACTTACTGGCAGCCTCCACAATCTTAACTAATTCTTCCGCATTACTGATATTAAACACAGATAGTCCGGTTGGGTCCACAAACTTGGTGCGGGTCAAACCTAGTTCCCTTGCCTTCAAATTCATCATAAAAATACAATCACTCCGACCGCCTGGGTAGTCATTACACAAACGATTTGCAGCGTGGTTGTCAGATGAGATTAGGGTTCGTTGGATGAGGTCCTGGTACTTTTTGGATGTAACACTTTTGTATGCATCCACATAGACCATGACGGTCACAAGTTTTGTAATACTTGCGATTGACCTAACTTCCGTAGTATTTTCTCCACGTAAAGTGTGTCCGTTTGAGGATACAATCCAACTTTTGGCAGTAATTTCGGTACTAGCAAAACAATTCAATGTCAATAATAAAGTAAGTGACGCAATAATTTTCTTCATGTATTTTTATTCCACCAAGACACAGCCAAAGCAACCAACAAATAAACCAAAACTGTTGTGCCTGCCGTTAATAAGTTAATCAATAATGTTGCGAATGTTAGTCCCTGTTTTAATAACCAATCTAATATTTCTTTTAACATTAACGTCCTATGTATTGTTTAGGTAAAGCGTCTATTCTTCGTTGCTCTTCTGTCTTTGGAATCCAACCATCACCTAAGTGAGGATATTTTTTTATTCTATCTTCAACTAACATTGCAAAAGAAATACTAATCGTAGCCACCATAACAAGTACACTTATACCCCAAGCAATTTCTATTCTTAATCTTTGTAATCTCTTTTTTCTTCTAATAGCATCAAGCTGTTCCTGCTTCATTTTTTTAGCAATCGCAGCTGTCTGTTCTTTAGTGATTTTTTCCATCATTTCAGAAACATCACTATACAATGCACCAAGTTCTGGTGGTGATTGATAAACTAATAATTCACGGAGTTCAACACCCATTTGTTCCAATTTCTTACGCATAACAACACGTTGCAATGCACGTTTACCAATTGATGATTCACCATCATAAACTTCTTGTGCTCTTGCTTCTTCTTGTTCAAAAATAGCAATACACTTGGCATAATTTTCAAAATAAACAGATAAGTGTTCCGCAATCTGGTCGTAGGCATCCCCAGGATCAGATTGATTCAATTTCTTGATTCGTTCTTTTTCCTCAATAAACTGTTTCTTTTGTTCAACAGTCGCAGGTTTTTCCGGTGGGTGAAGTTTTTTGAACTGTTCATCAAGGTCTTTGAGAACGTCTTTGACCTCACCGGCCGCACCTTTAATATCTTTGTATAGCTTGCAACCGGCTTTTACGGCAGAAACCGCACCGTTTGCAAGCGCAAATAATGTGAATGGATCCATAATTCAGGGAAAATGATGTTGTCAGATATGGTAAACAACGCACGGACATCTTGCATGTCCAGACAAAATCATATATAATCTACTACTATTTATGAATTTTTGACAAGGATCAATATGAAAGTCATGGCACTTAAACTAGTTACCGGCGAAGAAATCATCGGTCAACACTCCACCACACCAGAAGGTCGTATACAAATGACCGGACCAGTTACACTAAGAATGTTTCCCTCACAAATTGCCGGCGGCCAACCTTCCATGGGTTTTCAACCATTTCCACCATTAGCAAGCATGGATAAGGTATCGACAGTATTTTTGGAACCTTTACATGTGGTTTATGCGTATGAACCAGATGAACCTTTGGTTGAAGAATACAAACGCATGTTTTCTGGTGAAGGTTCTCCACAAATCATCACAGGTTAATTAATGGATTTTTACACTAATGTACAAAACTTCGGTAATGGTATTCTTTACCGTGGTTTTATGGACGGTAAGCGTGTCAAACAGCGCATCGACTATTCACCGTCTTTATACATACCGACAAAGAAAACCACACAATACAAATCTTTAGATGGCACACCGTTAGAACGCAAAAAATTTGACGATATCAACGAAGCAAAAGACTTCTTCAAAAAGTATGATGGCATTCCTGGTATGCCTAAGATTTACGGCAACACCAGATATGCGTATGCATTTATTGCAGACCAACATCCAGACATGATTGAATGGGACATGGAAAAAATCTCTATCGGTATTGTCGATATTGAGGTTGGTTCTGAAAATGGTTTCCCTGATCCATATCAAGCGAATGAACCAATTACAGCCATTGCAATTACATATCTAAACGGACCAACATATGTGTTTGGTTGTGGTGATTATGTTACTCAAGGTGATGAGATTTATGTGAAGTGTAAAGATGAATATTCACTTTGCAAACAATTCTTGGAACTATGGATTCAAAAATGTCCTGATGTTATCACCGGCTGGAACACCAAGTTCTTTGATATTCCCTATCTTGTGAATCGTTTTCGTAAAATTCTTGGTGAAGATTTGACCAAGAAGTTGTCACCATGGAATTTCATTACAGAACGCAAGACTATCATTAATGGTCGACAGATGATTGCGTATGGTTTTGTTGGTGTCGAATCACTTGATTATATTGAACTCTACAAATGGTATGCGCCAGGTGGTAAGTCACAAGAATCTTATCGTTTGGATAATATTGCACAAGTGGAACTCGGTGAAGGTAAGATTTCATATGATGAGTATGATAACCTACACCAACTGTATCGTTTGAACTATCAGAAATTTATTGAATACAACATCAAAGACGTTAAGTTGATTTTGAAGTTGGAAGATAAGTTGAAGTTGTTAGAACTGGCACTTACCTTGGCCTATGATACCAAGTGTAACTATGAAGATGTGTTTGCACAGACTCGTATGTGGGATTCAATGACTTATTCCTATTTGTTCAACAAAGGCATCATTGTACCACCTCGTGAAGTGCAGGATAAAGATTCGGCATTTGAAGGTGCATATGTGAAAGAACCACAAGTTGGTGCTCACAAATGGGTTGCATCGTTTGACTTGAACAGTTTGTATCCACACTTGATGATGCAATACAACATCAGTCCAGAAACATTGATTGAACCAGAAAATTACACACAAGAAATGCGTGATATTCTTTCACAAGGTGTAAGTGTTGATAAGTTGTTGTCTAAGACTGTTGATTTATCAAATCTGGATGGTGTTACTATTACACCAAACGGCCAATTCTTCCGTACCGACATGCAAGGTTTCTTGCCTAAGATGATGGAAGAAATGTACGAAGACCGTAAGAAGTTTAAGAAGTTAATGCTTCAGGCAAAACAGGAGTATGAAAATGAAAAAGACACAAGCAAAAAATACGACATTGAAAAACGAATCGCAAGATACGACAACCTACAACTCGCAAAGAAGGTATCACTTAATTCCGCCTACGGTGCTTTGGGAAGCCAGTATTTTAGGTTTTATGACCTACGCATGGCTCTGGGAGTCACTACAGCAGGCCAGCTCTCAATTCGTTGGATTGAAGGCAAAATAAATGAATACATGAACAAATTGGTTGGTACAGAAGGAGTTGATTATGTTATTGCGTCCGATACTGATTCAATCTATCTTAAGCTTGGTCCTCTTATGGACAAGTTTGTTCAAGACCAATCTGATACTTCTCGGATTATCACCATCATGGATAAAATCTGCGAGGATAAACTTCAACCTTTTATTGATAAGGCTTACACTGAACTTGCTCAATACGTTAACGCTTATGCTCAAAAGATGCAAATGAAACGTGAAGGTTTGTCCGACAAAGGTGTTTGGACTGCCAAGAAGCGTTATATTCTAAATGTGTATAACAACGAAGGTGTGCAATATGCCGAACCTAAGATTAAAGTCATGGGTTTGGAAATGATTAAGTCATCAACACCATCTGCCATCCGTGAAAAGATGTGGAAATCTGTTAAACTGATGATGACTGGTACCGAATCTGATGTGCAGGACTTTATTGCCGAATTTAGAAAAGAATTTAAGACATTGCCACCAGAAGAAATCTCTTTTCCTCGTGGCCTGAATGGCTTAAATAATTATTCCGATTCGGTAACATTGTACAAAAAAGGCACACCAATCCATGTGCGTGGTGCCATCATGTATAACCACCATCTAAAACTGATGGGTTTAGAAAAGAAATACCCAAAAATACAAGAAGGTGAAAAGATTAAATTCACCTATTTGAAACTACCAAATCATTTCAAAGAAGATGTGGTATCTTTCCCATCCAGAATTCCTAAAGAATTTGGGCTTGACGAGGTTATTGATTATGATGTACAATTCGATAAAGCGTTTCTGGAACCAATTAAAGTTATTTTAAACTGTATGGGTTGGAAAACAGAAAAAACTAATTCTTTGGAAGACTTTTTCGGATGACACTATTAACATTTCTGACAGCACTGGCTTTGTCTGGTGTTGCAGCTTACTATTCAGTTATTGGATTGGCAGCAATCTTTCCAGGTTCATTCTGGCCAATTATCATTATGGGTTCGGTACTTGAAGGTGCCAAACTCGTAACGGTATCTTGGTTGTATAGAAACTGGAAAGAAGCACATGTTGGTATGAAAGTATACCTGACGGCAGCATCAGTTATTCTGATGTTGATTACCAGTATGGGTATCTTTGGTTATTTGTCCAAGGCACACTTGGAACATTCTGCTGACACAGCACCATTGGCGGCCAAGGTGCAATTACTTGATGAAAAGATTAAAGTTGCAAAAGGAAATTTAGATGATAACCGCAAGATTATTAAACAGATGGATGAGATGGTCGACCAAACTATGGGCCGCAGCAGCGATGAAAAAGGTATCGCTAACTCCGTGGTCATACGAAGGTCGCAACAAAAGGAACGCAGTCGAATCCAAGCTGAGAACGAAGCCTACCAGAAAACAATTTCTCAACTCACTGAAGAAAAGTTCCCGTTACAGAATGAGTTACAGAAAGTGGAAAGCGATTTCGGCCCAATTAAATACGTGGCCGAACTAGTCTACGGTTCTGGTGAAACAGACATTATTGATAAGGCTGTTCGCCTTGTTATTATGTTGATTATGGTTGTATTTGATCCGTTGGCAGTATTGTTATTGATTGCAGCCAATATGTCAATGTCAGAGAAAAAACCTGTACGAAACAAAGTATGGGACGATTTTATGAAAGGACAACCAACAGAACTGGTTAGAGAACCTGAAGTAAACATCACACAAGATGAAATGTATGATTTGATGGTCGATGCAGCCAAAGATACAGATAAACATGCATATCTGAAACAACCATTCAAACACTTTGAGAATTTGAAACCAATGCCTTACATACCAGAAAAGGTAGAAGAAGTAAAATTAACCGAAGAAGAAACAAAACACAATACCATTGAAATTGAAAAAGACAATGTGATTGTGCTTGATGAAGTTACCGGTGAAACTATGCCACCAATAGTAACTAAGAAACTTGAACCTAAGTATGACTATGATGAACCATATTCGTTTCGTGAAAAGGAAAATAAATGAGCATTCTTGACAAAATTAAAAAGAATAGTAGCATCAAAGAATCTGCTATTCTATCCAAATCAAAGTTCTTTACAGACAAGGACATGATTCCAACGGCAGTACCAGCAGTTAACATTGCATTGTCTGGTAAACTAGATGGTGGTCTTACACCAGGTCTTACAATGTGGGCAGGACCATCCAAACACTTTAAGACAGCATTCTCTTT
>JACCDW010654969.1_pt1 | contig 12803 bp, 7 predicted proteins | sample 7449781 | NCBI WGS metagenome assembly JACCDW01 (sample SAMN15323449, study PRJNA562643) | freshwater metagenome | isolation source: river surface water | place: USA:Blue River Watershed | collected 2017-08-18 | reverse complement strand
GGCAAATATAAATCGGAGCTATGTGCTTCTGTGTTATAGAAATCCATTGAATCGCAAGTCAAACCACCTAGGTTAACCTTTTGGTAAGGTAAACCCCAGTTATTTACTGGCAACATGATATACTTTTGGTTCATTCCCCAAGAATCAGGTAATTGAGTAATAAACGATCCATCGATCATGTACCAAAGCTCCTTGTCATTCTGCAGTTTTTGGTCAATAATCTCGTACAATACGGCACCACTTTCACCTACGGTGTACGATCCAAACTCGGTAAAGATATTCGGAACAGGCACATTGTTCTTATTGCAAATCCAAGAGATTGACTCGACGATTTCATCTACCATAGCTTGGTAGTCGTAATTAAATTGCAATGAAGTTTGAATCGGTAAACCACCGCCTAAATCGATTGAATCCAATTCTGGACAGATCTTCTTCATCTCACAATACTTATAGATGAAACGGCTTAATTCAGACCAATAATAGGCTGAATCCTTGATCCCCGTGTTAATGAAGAAGTGTAACATCTTCAAATTAAAGCGTGGATTAGGCTTGATTTTTTCGTTGTAGAGTGTATTTACATCCGAATAACGCACCCCTAAACGAGAGGTATAAAAAGCGAAATCTGGTTCTTCATCCGTCGCGATGCGAATGGCGATATTTACTTTTTCTGCTGTCACTGATTTCTCGTAGAAATCGATTTCCTTCAAGTTATCTAGAACGGGTATGCAATTAAAGCCGTCATTGATTAACTCCGAAATATATTGAGTATATAATGGCTGTTTATAGCCATTGCAAAGAATATAGGTCGATTTAGAAATTTTACCTTGATTGTACATATCGCGAATGATCGGAATATCAAAGGCGCTAGAAGTCTCTAAATGTACATTTTGTTTCAAAACCTCCTCTAAAATAAAGGAGAAATGCGATGATTTCGTACAATAGCAATAGGTATAATTCCCTTTGTAATTGTATTTCTTGATCGCGTTACGAAACAATAGTTTCGCATTCTCGATGTGTTCAGAAATTTTAGGCAAATAGGACACCTTTAAAGGGGTACCATATTGCTTGATAATCTCCATAATAGGCACATTATTAAACAACAATTCATTGTTCTCATTGATATTGAACTCACGAGTAGGGAACTCGATGGTTTGGTCAATTAGATCGATGTAATTTTTCATTTCTCTGTTTAAGTGCACCCGAGCTCACCCCGAGTTTGTGTAAAAACGTGCAAAACTGCAATAAAAGTATGTACTTTGCAAGACAATTACCTATTAAGTTATTATGTCCAAAATTCATTTTATCGCCATCGGTGGTGCTGCAATGCACAACTTAGCCCTCGCTCTTCTCACTCAAGGACACGAAATAACGGGCTCAGACGATGAAATCTACGAACCGTCCAAAAGTCTTTTGGAACAACATGGCATCTTACCTGCTGAATTTGGCTGGTTTCCTGACAAGATAACACAGGACATAGACATTATTGTTTTAGGAATGCACGCACGTGCAGACAATCCAGAATTGTTAAAAGCACAGGAGCTTGGATTAAAGATTGAATCCTACCCGTCCTTTATCTATGAACAAAGCAAAAACAAACAACGCATTGTCATCGCCGGAAGTCATGGTAAAACGAGTATTACCTCCATGATTTTGCATGTTTTAAAGACCCTAAACAAGAAATTTGACTATTTAGTAGGAGCGCGTATCGAAGGTTTTGGCCTAATGGCCTCCATCACGGATGCACCTATTATGATCATCGAGGGTGACGAGTATCTCGCCTCCCCCATCGATCGACGAGCAAAATTCCTTTTATATCAACCCCACATTGCCTTGATTTCAGGCATCGCCTGGGATCACGTGAATGTCTACCCCACTTTTGAATCTTATACACAAGCTTTTGAAAATCTGGTAGAAGAAATGCCCAAAGCCGGCCATTTGTTTTTTGACAAAACAGACAAAACACTCGAAGCCATCGCTGAGGCCTGTCCTGAACATTGCCACTCAGAGGGATATAAAGCACATGATTCAGTGATTAGAAATGGTCAAACCTTCTTGAAAGGAAATGATGGCAAGGAATATGGTTTACAGGTTTTTGGAGAACATACACTAAAAAACCTACAAGGAGCCTTACACATCTGTACCCAGCTAGGCGTCAACGAAACTGAATTCTATACGGCTATTCAATCCTTTAAAGGAGCGGCTAAACGTTTAGAATGGGTAGGTGAATCCAATACGCAATTGCTTTACAAAGATTTTGCCCACGCTCCATCGAAAGTGAAAGCAACAACACAGGCTTTGAAAGCACAATTCCCACAACGTAAATTAGTGGCTGCTTTAGAATTACATACATTCAGTAGCTTAAATCCTGCCTTTCTTCCGGAATACAAGGGGACCTTAGCGGAAGCCGATTTAGCAATCATTTACCTAAGCGAACATGCGCGCGCCATTAAACGAATGGATAAAATAGAGGCTGAAACGGTCCAGAATTATTTTAAGCACCCGAATCTAGTAGTGGTGCGGGAGCAAGCTGAATTAAAAGAGATTCTCCTAAAACAAAATCAGAAAAACCAAAACCTATTGATGATGTCATCTGGCACCTTCGATAGTCTTGATTTTCCTGGATTAGCATCCGAACTCGGATTACGAATTCAATAATTGATCTAATTCTTCTTTAAAGCTCGTCAGCAACATCTCCTTCATGGAGATTTTGCGTTTCTGGGTATTGATTTTACTCAAGGTAATTTTATCCTCCATCATTCGGGTGGCCTCAGATTCCGCAATAAAGGATTCCAATTCGCCACGCTCCTTCTTCGCCATATAATCCATTTGGTTGATCATAATCTTCAACTGCTCAATCCGTGGCTTCTCATTCAAATTCGTATGGCGATACGAAATCACCCGCAATAAATAATTCATCTCAAAAATCTTATCACAAATCGTACGGAAACGTTCCGCGAGCGAGCGATCCATGTTCTTCACTTGAGAAGATATTTCCTTCCACTTTACTAAATAGGCTTTCGCTAAATCAGCAGTCGCCACGATATTCACTTGATCTTTTAATTTCAATTCTAATTCCCCGGTCATGGTCGTTAACTCTAACACACGAGGGTCAACGCGAGGTTTGTAATCAATACCTTTAATGCGGTTGTATTTCTCGAAGAACATATCATTTGCCTTCTTGAAGTTCTTCCAAAGCATCGACTGCTTTTTAGGCGGTAACCCTACCACATTCTTCCATTCCTTCTGAATCTCCTTCACTTTCACCACTGAATCATCGATATCCTCTGCTTTACGCAATTGGTGCACACTATCAATATAGCCCTGTAGAATCAAAATCTTCTCGTCTATCTGGCGGTTCTTCTCTTCAAAATAAGCACGGCGCTTCAAGAAGAAGGCATCCATCACCTCTTGGAATTCAGCCGTCAATTCATCTTGAAATTGTTTATCAACTGGCCCCGTCTTCACCCACTTCATCTTAACCTCCATCAACTTATCTGTCGCCTCGACCACGTCATCTTCCGCAGAGATATCTTTCGCATCTTGAATTAAGGCACGTTTGATCTCTAGGTTTTTCACCTGATTCGCCTGGATTAATTCTTTCAAATAAGCCTCGTGCTTCTCTAATTCTGCTAACAAAGGCTTGAAATCCCCTAATCCATCGAATTCGATGAGGTAGGTTTGCATTTGCAACACTTTTGTTAAGAAGGAACCTTTATTTTGGGCTGCTTCAATTTCAGCAGACAGACCTTTCACCTTGCTTACCGCAAGGTCAAAACGTTTTACAAAATAGGCTAATGCCTCCTCTTCAGAATTACGCACGAAACCGATTTCGCGCTCAGGATAGCTTAAATAGGGGTTGATGAAAACTTTGCCGTCGCGGCAAAATCCAAACTCGTTTGATGTGGGCTGGCTCATATGTCTTAAAGAAAGAGCTTCAAGCAGGTGCTTTGGCTCAAATGTTAATCGTAAATCTTAATACACCTCTAATTTATTTAAAAAATTGCGATATTTGTGGGTTGTATAAAAATAAAATTTAATGAGTAACGAAACCATCATCTTTTCGATGGAGCGTGTGTCGAAAGTCATCCCTCCGCAAAAGACCATTATAAAAAATATCTATTTGTCCTTTTTCTATGGGGCAAAAATTGGTGTCTTGGGTCTTAATGGCTCTGGAAAGTCCACTTTACTCCGTATAATCGCTGGAATCGACAAATCTTACACAGGTGATGTCGTGTTTTCACCAGGCTATACCGTAGGATTATTAGAGCAGGAACCGCAATTAGATCCGAACAAAACGGTCATCGAAGTCGTAGAAGAGGCGGTCGTAGAAATCAAGAACCTGTTAAAGGAATTCGATGAGATTAATGAGGCATTTGGAGATCCAGATGCTGATTTTGATAAATTATTAGCGCGCCAAGGTGAGGTCCAAGAAAAGCTGGATCACTTCAATGCCTGGGAATTAGATACGCGTTTAGAGAAGGCCATGGACGCTTTGCGTTGTCCTCCATCTGATGCATTAGTAAGTACCCTTTCCGGGGGAGAAAAGCGCCGCGTAGCACTTTGTCGCTTATTATTACAAGAACCAGATGTTTTATTATTAGATGAGCCAACTAACCATTTGGATGCGGAATCCGTAGATTGGTTAGAGCAACATTTACGTCAATACAAAGGAACTGTAATCGCCGTAACCCACGATAGATACTTCCTAGACAACGTGGCAGGTTGGATTTTAGAATTAGACCGTGGCGAGGGTATTCCTTGGAAAGGAAATTACTCGTCTTGGTTAGAGCAAAAACAAAATCGCTTAGCACAAGAAGAGAAGACGGAATCACGTCGTCAAAAGACGTTGCAACGCGAATTAGAATGGGTGCGTATGGCGCCAAAAGCGCGTCAGGCGAAGTCAAAAGCCCGTATTGGTGCTTATGAAAAACTCCTTTCAGAAGAAAATAGACAGAAGGAAGACAAGTTAGAATTATTCATTCCAGCGGGTCCTCGTTTAGGAAATAAAGTAATCGAAGTACAGGGGGTGTCCAAATCGTTTGGGGACAAGTTACTATACGAAAACCTTAGCTTCTCGCTTCCTCCAGCTGGTATTGTCGGAATTATTGGGCCAAACGGTGCGGGTAAAACGACTTTATTCAATTTGATTACAGGAAAGATTCAACCGGATGCCGGGACTTTCGAAGTAGGTGAAACGGTGAAACTGGCTTATGTCGATCAAGAGCACAACCAATTACAAGCGGAGAAGTCTGTTTTCGAAACGGTTTCAGATGGGAACGATTGGGTGATGTTAGGTGGAAAGCAGGCAAATGCACGTGCCTATGTCAGCAAATTCAACTTCAACGGAGCAGATCAGGAGAAGAAAATCAGCATGTTATCCGGTGGCGAGCGTAACCGCGTTCACTTAGCGATGATGTTGAAGGAAGGCGCGAACGTTCTATTACTCGATGAGCCGACCAATGATTTAGATGTGAATACGCTTCGTGCTTTAGAGGAAGGCTTAGAGAATTTTGCAGGCTGTGCGGTAGTCATCTCCCACGACCGTTGGTTCTTAGACCGCATCGCGACGCATATTTTAGCGTTTGAAGGCGATTCGCAGGTAGTTTGGTTTGAAGGTAATTATTCAGAATACGAAGAATCACGTAAGAAACGTTTAGGGGACACAACACCGAAGCGTATTCGGTACAAGAAATTACAGTAATATGACATCAAGAGAGAAGATTCAGGCAGTCATTGACGAAATGGGCAAGGTAGTTATAGGCCAAGAACGCCTAATTAACCGCCTTTTAGTCGGTCTTTTTACGGGCGGACACGTCCTATTAGAAGGGGTGCCTGGATTAGCTAAGACTTTAACGATTAATACCTTAGCTAAAATTCTCGACTTGCATTTCCACCGCATTCAGTTCACGCCGGATTTATTGCCAGCAGACTTAGTGGGGACCATGATTTATAATCCGAAAAAATCGGAATTTGAAGTAAAAAAAGGGCCTATTTTCGCTCAAATTATCCTCGCAGATGAGATCAACCGTGCCCCAGCTAAAGTGCAATCTGCCCTGCTAGAGGCAATGGCTGAGAAGCAAGTGACAATCGGAGATACGACCTATCCATTAGATAAGCCATTCTTAGTATTAGCGACTCAAAATCCGGTAGAACAAGAGGGCACTTTCCCGCTTCCTGAGGCACAAGTGGACCGCTTTATGCTCAAGGTTTTCTTGAATTACTTAGATAAAGATCAAGAGTTAGCCGTGATGCGCCAAAAGTCCAACATGGACTTCAACTACGAGCCTAAAACCGTATTGAACGCGGAAGATATCGCTAAAATTCGCAAAGAAATCAATGAAATTACTATTTCGGAGACTTTGGAAAAATACATCATTGAGCTCGTATTTGCAACGAGAAATCCAGCGGAATATGGCTTGACACAAGAGGCGGGATATATCCAATTCGGAGCATCACCGCGTGCGAGTATTCAATTGAATTTAGCTGCAAAGGTGATGGCTTATTTAGAAGGACGCGACTATGTGTTACCGGAGGACATCAAAGAAATGGCACCCGATATACTGAATCACCGCATTATCTTGAACTACGTAGCCGAAGCGGATAATATTACCACGCTTCAAATCATTCAATCGATCTTAAGTAGCGTTGCAATTAATCGCTAATTTTTTGGGTAAAATCAGGCTCTTTTGTGCTTTAATAGCAAATTAGATCCTATGAAATACCTCGTAATCCTTTGCGCATTCCTTTTCAGTTTTACCGCCTCTGAACCGATGCGTGTTTTTCTCATCGGTGATTCAACGATGGCAGATAAAGTGTCAGCCGATTTTCCAGAGACTGGCTGGGGAATGCCCTTTGCCGCGTTTTTTAATGAAGCTGTTGAAGTCCAAAACCATGCCTACAATGGCAGAAGCACGAAAAGTTTCAGACGCGAAGGCCGTTGGGCAAAGGTATTTAATCAGATCAAAAAGGGGGATTATGTGTTCATTCAGTTTGGCCATAATGATGCCAAAGTCTCAGACACTAGCCGCTACGCCCCAGCGCAAACTGATTTTCGAGAGAACCTAATCCGTTACGTCCGCGAAACGCGTTCAAAAGGGGGAATTCCCATCTTACTAACGCCAACCCAACGCAGAAAATTTGATTCTACTGGTGTTTTTGTGGACCAACATGCGGATTATCCAAGCGTTGTTCGCGAAGTAGCCTCCGCGGAAAAAGTACTTTTAATCGATGTCGAGAAAGAAAGTAAAAAATACATCAGCGCTGAAGGGCCAGATGGTGCTAAGAAGATGTTCCTTCACTACCCAGCAGGTATCTTCAAGAAATTTAGCAAAGGAGTTGTGGACGATACACACTTCTCTCCTTTTGGAGCAAAAAAGATAGCATCGATTGTCGCTGAAGGCATTTTAGCTTCGAACGAGCACTTGCGCAGTTTCCTTAAGAAGTCATCATTCTCGCAGAAATACGTTTTTGAATTACCGAACGTGGCGACAACTGCCTTTAAAAAAGATACATTTAATATTGTGGCCTATGGAGCGTCGTCGTCCGCCAGCAAGTTAAACACCTCAGCCATTCAACAAGCCATCGATATCGCCGCGAAACAAGGCGGTGGCGTGGTGCGCGTGCCGGCTGGTTTTTGGCTAACAGGAGCCATCACTTTGCGCTCGAATATCAACTTCCATTTAGATGCAGGTGCCGTTTTACAATTTAGCTCGGATGCTGCGCAATATCCTTTAGTCAAAACTAACTGGGAAGGGGTCGCAGCGATTAGAGCACAATCACCTATCACAGCGATAGGTGAACGTAACATTGCGATCACGGGTGCCGGCATCATTGATGGAGCTGGTGAGGCGTGGAGACCGGTGAAAAAAGGAAAATTGACTGCAGGTGAATGGGATAAATTGGTTCGTTCGGGTGGTGTTTTAGATGACAAGAAGGAAACTTGGTATCCAACTCTTCGCGCCCTAAAAGGATCAACAATGGATCGACCAGGGGTCATAGCTGCAGGTTTTACAGAGGCCAAAGCCGAGGAAATCAAAGAATTCCTTCGTCCTAATATGATCTCAATTCGGGAGTGTGAGCAGATACTATTAGAAGGAGTTACCTTCCAAAACTCTCCAGCCTGGAACATCCACCCGCTACTTTCTAAACACTTAACGGTAGAAAACATCACGGTTAAAAACGCTTGGTTCGCACAAAACGGCGATGGAATCGACATCGAGTCTTGCGAATATGTATCCGTTCGCAACTCCCGCTTCGACGTAGGGGATGATGGCATCTGTTTAAAATCAGGTAAAGATGCGGAAGGCCGAAAAAGAGGCCGCCCGAGCGCACACATTATAATCGATAATTGTGTCGTATTCCACGGACATGGTGGAGTCGTAGTGGGAAGTGAGATGTCAGGTGGGGTAAATGACTTATACGTTTCGAACTGCCAGTTCTTAGGAACAGACGTAGGTTTACGCTTCAAAACAGCCCGCGGTCGCGGTGGTGTAGTGGAGAATGTTTACATCCAAGATATCAGCATGAAGAACATCGCCGGCGAGGCCATCTTGTTCGACATGTATTACCAAGGGAAAGATCCGGTGGCGACTTTTGGGAATGGTGACGAAACACCTAAAATCGAAAGCAAACCCGTCGATGCCGGCACACCTCAATTCAAGAATATCTACGTAGATCGTGTGGTAGCCAAAGGAGCAGAAACCGGATTACTCGTGCGGGGATTACCTGAAATGCCGATCCACCACATCTTTCTTTCTAATCTAGATATCGAGGCGAAACAAACCTACCGCGTGATCGAAGCCACGGATATTCAATTAACAAACGCTAATTTTACGCAAACCGGAGAAAAAAAACCGGAGTTAATTAATGTCAAACGCTGGAAATTGAACTAATATGGCTTATCCTTCTATTTACCTTGCTTCCACTACGGAAGAACTTTTCAGACGAATCGATCAATTGAATCCGGAGAGTCAGGGACTTTGGGGTAAAATGTCTGTAGATCAAATGCTCTCTCATTGCGCCGTTCCTTATGAACAGATTCTGGGAATAAATACGGATCGACCACCTTTGTACATGCGAATCATTCTTAAAGCATACAAGGATTCTATGGTAAACGAAGTCCCTTACAAACAAAATTTACCTACATCACCCAAGTTTATTAGAGCTGATTCTTACCATTTCTCAAAAGTGAGGGATCGCCTAAAAGAATTAATTAAAACCATTCAAGAAATGGGTGCTGAACAATTATCCAACACCCCATCTTTAAGTCTAGGTAAATTGAGCGCCATCGAGTGGAACAACTTGCTTTACAAGCACATTGACCATCATTTAGCGCAGTTTGGCGTTTAGTTTATCTCTCAATAATAATACTCGGATCGATCACATAACGCCCCGATTGATCTCCATAGAGGGATAAACCGCCCTCAGTTGCCTCGAATCGTAAGATTAACTTCCCCGTTTTAGCTGCTTGTTGCCAAGCGGCGGCAGGGATCACTCCCTGAACTAAATAACCATACGTTCCTGCCTCATCTAATTTATTATTGCGCGCTTGATAATGCCATGACAAGATGCCTTGGTGATCCGCTGGGTCATCCGCTAAAATAGTTTCAGACGCAAAAACCCCGTTTGCACTCACTTTCAGTTTCGCAGGTGACATGTAGCGGTCTGTTTGTGGATAGGCATTCGGGTTAACGCCTGGATCGAACGTGCCCTTACCTAACATGTAGTCGCCATCCATCTTACCTGCATCATCGCGGTCTTTGCCTAAAATAGGTTTAGAAGATGCCTCCACTAAAAAACGAACTTGTTTGATGTCTACCGTTCCAGCAGTAGGGAAAGGAATTTCATATTCGAAATAACCAGCGCCAGCTCCGTTTAATTTATGTCCTAAAACGCCTATCCATTGTTTCTTAGGCCAGCTAGATGAACTATAACGCTCCACTGGCACCGAAATCAATTGTCCTTTTGCAGGTTGGATAGAACCCTCTTCAACAATCAAATGCACGAAATTACGGTGAACCACTTTTCTGGATACATCACTCAATTCAAAAGCCAAGGTATTGATGGATTTATCTGCTGGCAAGTTAATGATCAGGGAATCCAACGCCTTCACATCCCAAGCAGCATAAGTTAAAACGGACGATTTAGTCCAGCGATTCAATTTTTCACCTGCCGCATTCGTTCCCGATAACGTCATTTTTAAGTTAAGTGACCCAGCTGAATTGGTCAAGGAAGAAAGATGCAAAGGAATTTTAACTTGTTGGCCGGCTTTTCCTGCAAAGGTGATTTCCTGACCAGTCGAAAGATAGAATGGACCATGGAAATCTAACAAGGACATGCCAGGGACGATGGCATGTAAGCCTGTCTCCTTTTCAGTCCGATCGAATTTATAATAGCCGTTCCACTCGTTAATCACATCATGGTGCTCGGTATATAACCAACCCGCCAGTTTAGGATGATTGCGAAACGAGTTTACGGCTTTGTGGTAATCGAAAGTATAGTCGACATCGCCTGTGCTCCCCTGATATCCCCACACATTCCCAAATTCCGAGTTAATCATGGGTTGCGCTCCTTGCTGGTAGCCTTTTTCAAAGTTCCAAGTACTTCCAAGGTAGGTCTTAGCAGCATAATCGCCTACTAATTTATCCCATTCATAACCCGCTTGGTAGGCGTGCCAGGAATTAATGTCGGTTTCCGTGTGACCTCTTCCGCAGCAAACGGAATTGTCTTCAACGAGGCGGGTGGGGTCCAGTTTTTTGGCCAAATGATACACCGACGCCACCCATTTCTGAGTCTCCGGCGTATAGATGGCTTTCTTATCTTTGTGAGTAAACAAACCCCAAGTTTCATTAAAGGTTATCCAGGAGAAAATCGCTGGGTGATTGTAGTCGCGCTTGATCATTTCGTGCAACGTATATTCAGACTCCTTTTGCATATCCGCCTCCGGATCGCCCCAGGAATTAGGCAAATCAGACATGACTAAAAGCCCTAATTTGTCAGCCCAATACAACTTACGCGGCACATCTACTTTAATGTGCGTGCGAATTCCATTCAAACCAATCCGCTTAGAACGCACAATTTCGTCTTTCATAAATTGATCTGACGGGAAGGTATAAAAGCCTGTAGGATGGTAACTTTGATCTAAGGCTAATTGAACATAAATAGGCTTGTTATTCAATCCAATGTAGGGAATCTTCGAGCCTGGTAAATTCACCACAGAAATCTTGCGCATGCCGAAATAACCGTTCACGACATCATTGCCCGATTGGATTTTCAAACCGTACAAAAACGGATCCTCTAAGGACCATAAATGCATAGACTTGATGGCCAACTCCACGCTTCCCTCTTGTTTCCCGGACGCCACTACTACCGAGGCTGATTGCCCATTCGACAACGTAATTTTTACTTCTTGATCTTTCGCAGCAGGCGCTCCTAGATAAACTTTAATTTGGGCCTTTTTCGCATCAATATCCGGATTAACTGCATAATGATCAATGAAATTAGCGCCTCTCGCCTCTAAATAGACCGTTTGCCAAATCCCTCTTGCATTACCGTAGCCTTGCTTACCATAGAGCGTAAACATCCGACGCTTGTCATCTGCTCTGATGGCGATGTGGTGAGTGGAACCAGGTTTCACACCGGCTAACTCCGCATCGAATGGCGTATATCCACCCTGATGGTGTCCTATTTTAACACCATCTAAATAGATCGAGGTTTCCCAGTCTGAAGCTCCAATGTTTAAGAAAATTCGTTTCCCTGTCCAAGTAGCAGGGATTTTAATTTCCTTATGGTACCAAGCCACATCAGCCTCGTCCTTCACTTCTGAAAGAGGCGATCCCCAAGGGAATGGCACGAGAATTTTCTTTTTATAGCTACTAGGGGCTGTTAAAGAGGAATCAAAAGTGAAATCCCAATAGCCATTCAAATTCAACCACTGATCTCGTTGTAAGTCTGGCCTTGGATGTTCTGGAAGAGGTTGTGTTTTTTGGGCAAGCGCACAGAAAGACAATCCTGTGAGCAGAAATAGGATGATTTTTTTCATAGGTTTAGATTTCAACAACAAAATGCTGAGGCTACAAATTTGGCAAAAAAACCGAGATATTTATCAAATAAGCGTAATTTTACAGAATGAGTGAATTAGCGGAATTAAAGAAAAAGATCCCTACCCAGATAGCGGTGTTAGGTGGAGGTAGCTGGGCCACGGCTTTAGTGAAAATCCTTTCTGAAAACAATGTGAAAATCAAGTGGTGGATTCGCCGCAAATCGGATGTTGAATTCATCCGCAAATACAATCACAACCCGAGCTATTTAACTGACGTAGCCATCAACCCACGTAGAGTCAAGACCTACAGCAAGATGGTGGACGCACTTGCCGGCGTAGAATACATCATTTTAGCCGTTCCAGCAGCCTTTATCCCGAGTACCTTAAAAGATTTGAATAAAAAACATTTCGAGGGCAAAAAAGTCGTTTCCGCTATTAAGGGCATGATTCCAGAAGAAAATCTCTTAGTAACAGACTGGATGGAACGGGCCTTTAATTTACCATTAGGCCAAACCTGTGTTATCGCGGGACCTTGTCATGCAGAAGAGGTGGCGCTAGAAAAGCAATCCTATTTAACTATCGCATCCCCGGATTTAAGTTTAGCACAATCGTTTTCAAATCTCTTGAATAGTCGCTTTTTGCAAGCACATGCTATCCAGGATTTGTATGGAGTGGAATATTGTGCGGTTATTAAAAATATCGTGGCGATGGCCTGTGGAATTACGCGTGGATTAGGTTTTGGGGATAACTTCCAGGCTGTGCT
>JACCDW010474675.1_pt1 | contig 12804 bp, 6 predicted proteins | sample 7449781 | NCBI WGS metagenome assembly JACCDW01 (sample SAMN15323449, study PRJNA562643) | freshwater metagenome | isolation source: river surface water | place: USA:Blue River Watershed | collected 2017-08-18 | reverse complement strand
TCAACGAAAAAGATTTTGTGATTGCGATTTCCCAATCTGGGGAGACAGCAGATACGCTTGCTGCCATTGAATTGGCCAAGTCCCGAGGAGCCACCATTTTTGGGGTGTGTAATGTCGTGGGATCTTCCATTCCGCGTACCACCCATGCAGGATCCTACACGCATGCTGGCCCAGAGATCGGGGTGGCCTCTACCAAGGCCTTTACGGCTCAAATTTCCGTCTTGGCGATGATGGCCCTTAAGTTGGGCTACCAGCGCGGGACGCTTCCAGAAAGCACCTACATCCAATTGCTCCACGAGCTAGCTGCCATCCCTGCCAAGGTAGAAAAGGCACTACAAACCAACGCTTTGGTAGAGCAGATTGCGAAGGAGTACAAGGATGCGCGCAACATGCTGTATTTGGGTAGAGGGTACAATTTCCCTGTAGCCTTAGAAGGCGCGTTGAAGTTGAAGGAAATTTCTTACATCCATGCTGAAGGCTATCCTGCTGCTGAAATGAAGCACGGCCCGATTGCCTTGATTGACGAGGAGATGCCGGTGATTTTCATTGCTACGCAGGACAGTTCCTACGAAAAAGTAGTCAGCAACATCCAAGAAGTGAAGGCTCGCAAGGGAAAGATTGTGGCGGTAGTTACCGAGGGAGATACCCAAGTGAAGGCTTTGGCAGATCACGTGATCGAAGTGCCACTTACGCATGAGGCCTTTACGCCATTGCTTTCTGTAGTGCCACTTCAGCTTTTCTCCTACCATATCGCTGTGATGCGTGGTTGTAATGTGGATCAACCGCGAAACCTGGCCAAGTCGGTGACGGTAGAATAGGTAAAAGTTTATTTACGTGACACCCTAAAACCCTTTAGTACTATTGATATTCAGATAGATACATCTTCATTATGGGAGAGTACTTACTCTGAATATCAAGAGTTTTTATACCAGTTTATTTACGATTTATACACTGTTTTCGTACAGGTAGAATGAGATTTGGAAGTATTTCTCAGTACATAAATGCAGTGGTATTGGTGACTCACTTCGGCATTACTTTTTAATCAAGTGCTGCAACCAAATAAAAGCTCTTATTACTTGAACTTACAATTCAATTCATTAATTTTCCATTTATATGGAAAAAATTTCAGCAATACAACTACGTACTAATTTCAAATCCGATACAGATTTAGTTTCTCGGATACTTGAACTAACCAATAAAAGTTACGTAACCAATACCCAACTTATTGAGCGTGAAATTGAACATAACAGTGATATCTATATCATTACTAATGATCAGGAAGAATTACTGGCATTTTTCATGGTTAATTTCGAGCAGGTTATTGGGATTGAAAGCTATTATTTAGGTTTGAGTGCATGCAGGGATGATCTCAAAGGGAAGGGACTTGGTAAATCGTTGTATTTGAATTTTTTGAAAAATTGCAGGGAAAGAGAGATTCAGGCTCAAAAAAAATTCCTGCTGTGGTGGACCACTGCAACACCTATAGTTTACTACTGGTTCAACAAATATGTTTCAAATGTTCAACCTGATATGAATGGAAATTTTGATGAACACGGCAGGAATATTGTTGAATCCATTATTAAAGAAAAGTTTCCTGAACTTAAGATTGACCAACGACATCCTTTTATTTTACGTTCGGTAGCCGAAAATACAGTGTATTCATTCAATGAACAGCAGCGATTAATTCAGGCCACAGAAAACCTGGGTATGGATGTATTCCAACGATTTAATCTTAGGGAAGATAATGCAGACCGATTTCTGATGTTTGGTTACGCACCTGACTGATTGTAATCAATAAATAAAGCAAGAGCATAAGCATCGATTAATAACCTGCCATGAGCGGGACCCATATCTACCAAATATGGATTAGCTGTTAAAAATTTCGATGACCCCAGTACTTTATCACTTTTAGATCCAGACGCTTGTATTGCCTGATTAAATAAGTAGGTACATTGTAAAGTTGTTAATTTGTACTTTTCTTTAAGGTCCTCTAGAATTGTATCTTTAATACTGCGATCATCATTATTCAATAATTGTGATGCTTTAGAATGCAGATTTTTGATTTTACTTGTATGAAAGGCGTTTAGTGCTGTACCATCATTTTCAATTTTGTAATAGGCAATTAGGCAGGCTTCCCTCAAAGCTGGATCCACAAGTGTAAAATCTTTCATTAAAAATTCTTTCAGCTTTTTCTCTTTACTCTCAGAATAAACCGAAACAAACTTTTGAAGGTTACTGATTTTCTGATCAAATGGTGCCGGCTCAAAAATGGGGATTAGCCTGGTTTTTAATTGCTCATTTAGCGTATTGTCCAGTAGCTCAAGTGCAAAGAGCCGGTTTTCGATATCCTGGGTATCCTCATTTGTAATGATATCATAAATTACCTGAATTGCAGATGGGTCATATAAGACTTTGAGTAATTCAAATAAAACCTTAACCAACATACTATTGTATGACTTTAGTTGTGACTGCAATTCAGGATCATCAATTTTTTGAAGATCAAATTGTGCAGACATAACTAAAATCAATTCGTCACTGTAATATTCGCAGAGATTTTCAAAGTAAAACAACTCCGATGTTTCAGTTTTCGTGGCACTTGCATTGTAAGCTTTCAATAATTCATACCTCAATTGAAGGTCTGAAATCTCTGAAAATTCCTTTACTAATTTTAGTGGGAACTTCTTACCTCGACCGCTGAAATAATAAATAACCAATAGTCTGTGGAAGAAATTATCAGTTGCGTAGTAAGAAGATATAATCTTTGGATTCAGATGATCATCATCAACTGAGTCAATATGACTTAAAATTCTTGGCGAATAATGTATCAATTGACTTATACCGCCTTTAACTTTAAATTCTGCGATTGAGGAGAGGGCTTTATTTAAAGCTACAATTACGGGCTCATTATTTTCTGTTGGAATTAATTTAAACGCCTCTTGTGAACTCTTTAAATCGTTTTCTTTTCTTTTGTGAGATTTATTTGATCTGATTTCGGTCAGGTAACGCCATATTTTTACTTTATAGTTGGCGTGAAGTTTCAGACTCAATAGAGTCCAGGAAATAAATAGAATAAAGCATACTCCTGAGATAATTCCTAGAAAAAATTGAGGGTCATATCCCGAAAAAAGACCTGAAAACAAAAGGAGTAGCAGACCTGAAGCAACAGTAGCAACCTGATTTAGAATGCCTTCAATTGTGGCTTCAATCCTTAATCGATCAGGACCTGTAACCTGATACAAAACCTTAATTGCAGGTGTGGATATAGCTTTTCTGATAACTCTCTCTCCAAATTTTGCTAAAAAAATAAATGATAGCATAAATATAGGTTCACCCTGAAACAGAAAGCTTCCAAATATTGAAAATACAAAGCAAGATGTTAATAATACTGGAAGTAAAAGGATTGAAAATTTAATCCCTTTTGAGCTTAAAATATGACCTGAAATAAATGAGAGAATTAATTCTCCAATCTTTATAAAACTAAAGAAAAAACCAACAATAGATGCAATTTCAATTCCACTGTAGGCCGACATAAATCTCACAGAGACTAAGTAGGAATAGTCAACAAAATAAATTGCAGAAACCGAAAATACAGAGACTATTGCGATTAGCATGTAAAATTTATCATTGCTAAAGAAGGATAAATTAAGCTTTTTCAGTCCTGTTTTTACTTTATTAATGTGGCTTAGTTTTTCATTATTATCCTTTGACAGCCTATAAATTGGTATTAATGCAGAAATAATAAAGGCTGAAGAAAGAATCAATAAATAATTTTGATTTCCTATTAATTTACTAATCAGCGGTGCTGTCAAATAGCCTATAATTGAAGCAATAATTTCTCCAGTACCAACAAGTGCCAATAGGCGCTTACTTTGAGCCATATTGTAAAGCCGGGCACAGATACCAGAAAAACTCAACCCAAATATGATGATAAAGGGCGCGTAAAAAAGAAAACCCAGATAGGCTATGTAAACAGCATAATTCTTATCTTCTCCTAAATAGCTAAATGCAAGAAAAATAAGTGCGGCAATTACAAAGAAAGCAATTATACTTTCTCTGTAACTATTAATAATTCCTCTTTTCTGCTGTCTATACTGGTATGTTTTGATTAAAAGTAAACCTCCGAGTCCTGAAATAATATACGCATAGGGCAAGTTAGATACACTTGTTTTTTGAATCAGAAAAGAATTGACCGCAACAAAATAGTACGAAAGTCCGATACCAGTAATAAGTGACAGAAGAAAAAGCGATCTGAAAGATTTTTGTTCTTCCGGCCGCAGGTTTATCACTCCAGATAATCCTTTGATTAGGGCCATAATTACTTAGCTAAATTTGCTATAATTCGTACTGTCATTGTTCGTCCTGGTTGTGGTATTCTAGAACTCTGAACACCACTAGCGGCTCTTACCCCTGGAGCAACATATTCCAGATCTAATAAATTATTTGTTATAATCTGGAACATGATTGATTTGTTAATATTATAGCTAATTGCTGAATTTATCATTGTGTAGCTGGGTGTTTTACTAAATGGACTTCCATTAACAGATGTTTTCGCTCCTGTCGGTTTATCACCAACAAAATTTGCCCTTAGATTCAGGTTCAATTTGTCATTGATGAATTTGGCGTTTACACCTGCATTAACAGAAAAATTAGAAATATCCCCTATCCTTACTTCTTGAGTGCCGCTTGTGCCCGTTGAAATTCTTTTTGGATCCATCATTGTGAAATTAGCAAACAAGGATACTTTGTCTAAAATTTTGGTTTCACCGACGAATTGAACCCCCTGAATTTGTGATTGGCCAATTGCACGGAATTGTGTTGTTCTGGTGCCCAAAGTATCAATATTTACAGTTCCGAGTGTGTTACTGTAGGATGCATTAAAATAGGCAATCTCCAAAAACGTATTGTTGGATGGTTTAAAACGAGCAGAAGCTTCCAAATTTTTAACTCGCTCAGGCTCCAGCAATGGATTGTTAACCAATCTTGCGGAGGAAGTAGAAAACTTGTTATAGACTGAGGCATCAAGGAATGCTTCAGAATAAACAGTTTTTAAAATGAACTTGCCAGGATAGTATACAACAGATAATCTGGGATTGAATACGGTGCCATATCCGTAAATGCTATTGATTTTATTGTTATCCATTCTTCCAGCTGCACTGATATTTAGCTTCCTAGCTCTATCCTGATAACTTAATTGCCCGTAGACACTTATATCCAAAACCGAATAATAATTTCCACCTTTAATTCCATTAACAGTGACTCCGTTTGTTATAGGGTCTTCGACTGTTGAGTTAACATAATCACCCTGTGCAAGAGCATTTCTTAATTCAACTCCTAGGTTAAAGTCCATTTTCTCGTTAATCACATAGTTCATTTTGGATTCAGACCTGAACTGCTTGGATTGTTGTGAGAAGTAGGTAGGAAGATAAAATGGATTCCTACCTTTTAAAAAATCCTGAAAAGTAATCCCTCCATTTGCATATCCAAAAAACCTAGTGATGACAGACTCTTTTCCAAAATCACTGGTACGGAAATATGTAAAATTAGAAAAAGAAATTCTTTCAGATAAACTTTTATCATATCTAAGGTAATAATATTGTTGACGAACCTCCCAGTGTGCAAGTTCTTTACTTACTGCGTAATATTTATCAATGTAAATTGGTGCTACTCCTTCTGACCATTTTTGGTATTCCATTCCAAATTTAAAGTCACCTACACGAAGCTTTGACGAGAAATAATAGTTGTTAGCTTCATCAGAATATTTTGTTCCAATTCCATTATATCCTAGCTTATAATTGGCTTGATCTAAAGAATCGGCTCTGGATATCGCGGCTGCAGTAGGAAGTATTTTAGTACGGTCGGCATTGACTGTAAAATACTTTCTGCCGGGATCACTTGCCAAAAAAGCCGCTTCTCTTGCTGCAGTATAATCCTGTGTTAAGACATTTTGATAACGGTTTGGCCCAAATTCATCTGCAGACCATTTACTATCCCAGTCAGGGTAGGCTGAAAGATCATGTTCATCTGACTGATAAACTCTACCCGTTACTGCAAAGAATACATCCCTTCCTGCTCCAGAAACTGTTAGGTCTCCAAACCTTGTATTTAATGAACCCAGTCCGCCATGACCGTTTACTGCAATTCTAGACGTTTTTTCAATTGAATTTAACGCCTTTTCCTGCTTGAAGTAATCTTCCTCATTTTTTGTTATGATGTTCACTACCCCAAGAAATGCGTTTGCACCATATATTGTGGAAGCTGGACCATAAATTATCTCAACTCTTTTGATATTGCTTAGGGAGTATTGTCGACTGATAAATGCAGAATTTGACCATATTTCATTATTCTCCACGCCATCTACAAGTATTAAAGTACGATCGGTATTTGCAGCTGTCCGGTACCCTCTTTGATAGATATTAGAATAGGTTAAGCCGGAATTCCTAGAAATGTCGAAGCCTGGAAGATCATGAAATAGCTGTTCAAGGTCCATGTAACCTCGATTCAGGATATCTTCATAGGTTATAATCTGAATTGTTGCAGGGGCAAGTTCAATACTTTCTGCTTTCTTTGATACAGAAGAAGTTAACTGTGCACGTAACTGTTGCCTGAGGTATAATACCTGAAGTCGGAATCGATCCGGATCCCTTGTATCTGCTTCGAAATTGTCTTTCAAAAGTAATAGCCGCTCAATACTTTCATCTGCCTTTTTAACAGAATCTAAAGCAAGGTAAGACATTGACAATAAACGATATGCCTGAACTTTTTCATTAAAATTAAATCCCTTTCCAGAAACACAGGAATTTAGTTTGTCTATGCTTTCATAAAATTTTCCAATATTATACTGGCCTTCAGCATCATTTAAGGTATTTAAACCACATTCCTGAGCTTGAGCCTTGCCGATAACTAAAACTATAATTATCAATAAGAGCGTAAAACGTAATTTTATTGTCATAATTAGTTTTTATCAGAGGTTAGGGAATTAAAAATACCAGCCATAGAGGTATGCCATCCAATTATTCGTTTATCCTCACTTGCGGTGTAGAGAAATTTTCCATCAGGAGTATAGATTAAACTATAAACCCACTTATTGTGACCCCTGAGTGTAAGGATATCTTCTGTATTTTTTGAGGCCATAATTGAACTTACATCCATGAGCTTAATCGTTTGGTCGCTGCTTGCAGATGCAAGTTGAAGATTCCCATTTACAGTATTAAACTTAAGGTCATTTACTGAAGATGCATGCGGAGTAAAACTTATTGCTGCCTTATTGGAAGTAAGATCACGTAGGTAGATTCCACCTTCATAAGTGCCCGCAGCCAAGAATTTACCATCCGGACTAATTGCTATGCTCGCAATTTTGGAATTCAAATTAATTACGGTTTCAGGGGTTTGAGGAATTTTATCTGAACTGGTATAAACCGATGCTTTATTGCCTTCTACCAAATACAAACTGCCATTGCGACGATAGGTCATTGTTGAAAATATTCCTTTCGCATAGTTGATTTGTTTCACAGAGCTACCAATGCTGTAGATACCTAATCCCAAATTAGTTAGTATGGCAAATTCAGTGTTGTTCTTAAAAAGAGTCAATTTGCCGATTCCTTCAAATGTGAAACGGGAGATCTCTTTAATTGAATTTGCAGTGGAAGAGATATCTAAAAGAATTCCTAAACCTGCAGATGTGACTACAAGCGCTTTATTTCCATCAGGAGATGTGACTACTGAACGTGCTTCAGCCTTGAGATTATAAGATGAAATAGGTTCAATTATGCCACCCTCAGCTTTTAATAAGTAAAGCATCCCTGATTCATCGATTGTAATCAGTTGGTTGTTGTTTGGATTCTGAGCGATGCATCTAACAGAAAATTTATGAGCAGAAAATTGATTTTTATTTTGAATAGCACTTATCCAGTTGGAATGTAAAGCATTATAGATATCGTTATTCTGGATCGGTCCGGTATTCTCTGTATTTAGCTTGTAAGCGTTTATAACATTTTTCCTACTTTCTTCTTGTTTGTTATCATTTAATAACAACATTGACTCATAAGCAAGGTTTCTTGCTAGTGCAATATCTTTTAACCTAGAGGCTATTTGCGTCTGCTCTTTTGCAATATTTTCATTATTGAGCGCTCGTTCAGTTTGGGTTTCAGCAATACCTTGCTGTTGTCTGGCAAAATCTGCATTCTTTTCTGCTATAACCTTTTGATCTAATGCATAAGTCTTTTGTTGCTCTGCAATAAGTTTTTGCAACAAGGCATTCTGCTCACTTTTTTTGGCGTTTTCCCGTTCAGCTATGGCTATTTCAGCACTCTCTTCAGCTTCCAATTGACTTTTTTCAGCAATAATTTTCTGATCTTCAGCCAACTTTCTCTGTTTTTTTGCCTCTTCACTTTCCTTCTCAGCTAATACAGTTTGTTTAGTTGCTATATTTCTTAATTGGAAAGAATATACCGCCAAAAGAAAAGCGGCAAATGCAATTATCGAGATGATAGTTGTAATTCTTCTTGCTTTTTTAAGACGCTCCTTCTGCCTTCTTTCTTTAAAGAGCATTTCTTTCTCATTCTGCTCTTTGCTGTGCTCAAGGTAAAGGATGGACTTGTCAAATAGGTCATTGTATCGGGATGCCCAAACAGCGTTTGCAGAATTTTCCTTCTTCCAATTCCATGCAACCTGCAATTCAGGGTCCCTTAATAACCCACCTTTCCCAGCTTCATACATTTCTGCAGCTTCGCACAAGCGAAGATAAGTTGAGGCTGATTGGTTTTCTACCTCTATCCAAAGTATCAAGCGTTCCCAAACGCGCATAATACTTTCGTGGGAAATATCAATAATTGAATCTTCCGTTAGTGGAATCTCAACAGGTGGCATTAAAAATCCTCTCCCTTTTTTCCTGAAAATTTCGATAACCTGTATTACCTGTTCAGGTTTAGCATTTGAGAGCATACACAGTTCAGATAGCTGACTTGGACGTCTTACGCCTCTTGCATCTGTTCCACGCTCTGTGAGTGCTCTGAAAATTGATTCACAAATTTGTTTTAGCTCGGGCGTTCCTAATTCGGCATAGGCTTCTTCCGCATGCTGAGACAAGGCATGCTCCATGGTGCCTATCTCAAAGTAATCATTAAGATCAATTTCCTTTTCAGGATTGGGTTCAGGGTTACTTTTTTTAAATGCATTCCAAGTGCGCATTAAAGCATGCTGCAGGATTGGCAACTGGTCTGGATTATCTCCAACATCATTAAGCAATTGGTTCAATAATCGTGGACTTATTTTGGCGCCACCAACTCCTACAGGTCCAACAATTGCATCCCTTCTTTCCTCACGTGTCATTCTTGGGACAAGGTATTGTCCTTCATTTATAGCTTCTGGAAGGCCTCTGAATTCTGTACAATCACCCAGAAAGTCTGAACGCATGGTAAAAACCACATATATTGGTAATTCCTTCTGTTCTGTCGCTTTTAAAAGGAGATTAATAAAGGCTACCGAGTCTCTTTTCCCTTCTTTGGCGTCTTTTTCAAATTTTATAAAACGGAATAATTCTTCAAACTGATCGACAAGGATTAGAAGATTAACTTTTGGATCAATTATTGATTGTTTAAAAGCATCGATAAGTCCGAAATTACTCCTTCTAAGTACACTTTCGTTAATTGATGAATACATCTGCTCATCCTCATTGGATTCATAATCATATAAAATCCCATTTTGTGATAAAGCTCGGGCAAGGTTACCAATTGGGTTCACCCCTGGCCTCATAGAGCATATTTTCCAATTGGAACCTGCACCTGACATAAACCCACTATGGAGGGAGGGAAGCAAGCCAGATTTGACCAAAGAGGATTTTCCACTACCGGATGAACCAATGACAGTTAAAAATCGCTGTGTACGTAATTTTTTGAGAAGTTCATCAACCTGCTTCTCACGTCCAAAGAATAGAATGTCCTCTTCTTCTTCGAATGCCCTTAGTCCCGGAAAGGGATTTTGAATAATATCATCTAACATAGACCAGGTTGATTATATTTTGGATAATAACATTTTTAATTTCTCTTCAGGAATTCCATCAATTGCATGAATAACTTCTGCATCAAGAGTCCTGAATCGTTGTTTTGATATATTATCTGGAGGAGCGATATAAATAGCTTTAAATGCCAAAGCTTTTGCTCTCCCGTAGCCGTTTATTTTCAGAAAATCACGGGTTTTGGATCGAAGCCACAATTCATTTGCATTGCTAAAAAAAATGATGGCCGCTGAGCAGTTTTTAAGATTTTCAATATGATCTTCTCTGATTCCTGATTCATCACCTTCAAAAATGGGTAATACTACCTCATATCCGGTATCAAACAGAAAATCCTTGAGTGGACGGATTTCATTGATATCGGATAAATCACATATCAGATAAATAATTTTGGAGGATTCATCATCAATCTCAGGCTGTAATTCTTCCCTCTTTACTTCCTTCTTCATTGATTTCAGCTTGTCGATTACAATACTCTTGAAATCTTCAAGTGATCCCTGTACTAAATCTGCACCTGCAATCCCTTCCTTTCCTGTATTGAGTTTATCAATAAAACTGATTTGCCGCTCATCATTTGGTTCGCAGCCTTCTGGAATCCAAATGAAACGGGGCACTGAATTTGCAGCGCTAAAAGAAGCTGCCACATCATTTTGAATCTCGACAATTGATTTCTGCGCACCTTCAGGAATCGCACCATAATTTTCTCCAACAAGGTGAATTGTCAAAACGGTCTCATTTAAATTTGAGATCAAACTATCGTTTAGTGCTGTGGTAATAAGTGGTAGCTGCTTATCTGGCAGTATGTGATACCCATAACCTTGTAATTCCCTTTTTAAACTATCTCGAAAATCCTGAGTATCATAACTGGATTCAGCAAGAAATACTTTTTCTGGTACTTGTCCATTTGTTGATGATTTGCTTGGCAATGTATCTGCCAAGGGTTTGTTATGTTCAAGACTCTTTAAATAGGAAGTTATATCATGTGCTAGGTCATCTAGCCTCTCCCAGTATAACCTTTCGGTTTCATTGCCAAAAGCTTGGGTAAGCTCCTTCACATGGCCTGTAATAGGGTCATTTGTATAAAATTCATATCCCAAAACACCCGAGATCTTTTCCGGATGCTGTTCAATTCTAACTGGTGTTTTAATTACTTTAAAAATTCTAGCTTTTTCATTGACAATAAAACCGAGATTTGTTTGGCTAGTATTATAAAATTCATCGACCTCTTTAATACACCAGTCAGATTTTACATAACGTGGAGTAATGATAGAAATCATGATTGCAACTTTTGAAAATTGATCAGCAATCTGTTTGTCAAACACATCATTACCCTGCAAGGAATCATTTCTCCAGATTACCGGTCTTCTTCCCAATAGTTGTGCAAGCCGAATATCAAGCGCACGATGAAATTCAGAGATCCAGCCTTTCTGATTTTTGATCAGAGACTCATCATCAATTTGAGCGTAGCTAATAAATACATCTGTTGTAAACTGCATGGATATTTGCTTAGTTTGACTTATAAATTCGGCTTAACAGTGGCTATAAAAGAAAAAGATTAAGGTCTTTTTCTTTTTCTGTTAGTTTATCGTATGGAATCAGTTGATTATGGGTTTTTAATACATCCTTCAAAACATAACGTTCGGCCTTGTCAGAAACCAAAGGACCGTATTTGTAAAAAAGAAATAGGCAGATTGTTGAGAAAATTGCTCCAAAAATATTGAATTCATCACCGGTTTTTTCCTTAAAACCAAGAATACCAAAAACAAAAACAAGTAGAGCTGTTAAAAATAGGAGTACAAACTTAATTTTTTCTAGTCTATCGTTTGATTTTGAACTCATATTTGGATTTTTTCTTGAAGGTGCGAAAACCTATGGGCTTTAAGAAATTTTGGCGTGAGTTTTTTATTAGTTCATTCATTTAGGTTTAACATTAACCAGTATCAAGGCCAAAAAATATAGCTAAAGAACTTGCTGTTCTACAAGCCATTGAGGATCTTATTCGAAATAGCAGCTTCTAAGGAATAATGCTCGCGCAACCTAGGGCCTCCGCATCCATCATTAGCTGTACCAAGCAATCAATAAGTTGAAATAGATTAATATAAAATCTGATTATCCGCTTTTTCACCACTAACCAGAGAAAAAAAGTTTTGAGGGTCAATTAGGTGAGCTGTTGACCGTTAACTGTGGTCTGTCAACGATTATCCGCAGTTAAAAATAGCTATGCTGAGCTACTGGCATGATTGCGGATAATCATAATATAAAATCAGCTAGGATGGTATTTTGAACTTAAATTTCAAATTAGATTCGAATTTCCTTTCTGATTTACGCTGCGTTTTGGTGTCGGTAGCAGCGGAGGCAATTTTCGCTAAAAAGGGAGATATAGGCAGCTAATCTTTTGTTTGATTCAAAGTTCATTCGCTAGCACAGTCCAAATTCTAGTGGCAATTCTTTCCATACCGAGATCTCCAGGATGACTTCCTACACTCATGTTTTCAAATCTTTCCAGGGCCATATTTTCATTGACCAATCCTAAATCATGTAAGGGAATGAGCGGCCAATTGTATTGCTTTGAGAGCGCTAAATAATTTTGATTGACTCCAAGGTTAGTCCAAAATGGAGTCGTTAGGATTACTTTTACAGGTCTTCCATCTGCTAAATAGTCTACAAAAGCTTTAACAGCAACTTGCAATTGAGGATTTTCTGCACGCTCTTTTTCAGAAATATTTTCACCAAATCGAATAATAATAATGTCAGGTTTAAAGGTTTTTAATTCTTCAAATTCAGTTAGGTTAATG
>JACCDW011747135.1_pt1 | contig 12806 bp, 13 predicted proteins | sample 7449781 | NCBI WGS metagenome assembly JACCDW01 (sample SAMN15323449, study PRJNA562643) | freshwater metagenome | isolation source: river surface water | place: USA:Blue River Watershed | collected 2017-08-18 | reverse complement strand
TTACTGAGTATGGCGGTGCAGTGACGGCTGTGGTGGGGCGCGCTAATGTGATTGGTACGCAGTTCCATCCCGAGAAAAGCCAGGTGAATGGCTTGCGCCTGATTGAGAACTTCTGCAGATGGGACGGCATATGCTAAAGCGCCGCATCATTCCCGTCCAGTTGCTGATGAATGGCCGTCTGGTGAAAACGAAACGCTTTGCCGACTGGCGCGATGTGGGTGATCCTGTCAAGAGTTCGGCCGTGTACAACTCACAGTACGCCGACGAACTAATTTTTCTCAACATCGCCCGCAATCGCGTCTCGGTGCGGCCGCTAGCCGAGTTGATGCACAGGGTTTCCGAAGAATGTTTCATGCCACTGTCTGTGGGTGGTGGAATCCGCAGTGTTGATGATGCTGCCTATCTGATTCAGAACGGTGCCGACAAGGTGGTGATTAACAGCGCCGTCTATCGTGATCACGAACTGCTCAGCCGCATCGCCGATCGCTTTGGTACCCAGGCCGTGGTTGTGGCTGTCGATGCCAAGCGTGAAGGTAATGCCTTTGTCCTTTTATCGAATAGCGCCAGCCAGTCCGAAACAGTGATGCTGGAGGCGCATATCAAAACCTGTGAAGCGGCCGGTGCCGGCGAATTCCTGATCCAGTCTGTGGATCAGGATGGAACCATGGAGGGCTTCGATCTTGATCTGCTGCGTCTTGCCTGTGCTGCCGCCAGTGTGCCGGTGATCGGCTGCGGCGGCTCCGGTCAGTACAACCATCTCAAGGAAGCCTTTCTCGAGACCGAGGTCAGCGCACTGGCCTGCGGAAGTCTGTTCAACTTCTCCGACAGCAATCCGCTACGCGCCAAAGCCTTCCTTAGTAACTACGGACTTCAGTTCAAGGTGGTCTAAGCATGAATCTCGACAAACCACTCACAACCGATCGTCTCGTCCTGCGTACCATGAGTGCTGCAGATGCCAGCGATGCCTACCTTGCCTGGATGCGTGACGCTGAAGTGAACCGTTTTCTCGAGAGCCGCTTCTCTGTGCCTGAGTGCACGCAGGACCTGATCAGCTTCATCGAGTCAGTAAATGCGAGCCCGGACAACCTTCTCCTTGGCATCTTTCTGCGCGAAGACGGTCGCCATATCGGCAATATCAAAATTGGTCCAGTCGTAACGCGTCATGCACGCTCAGAAATTGGTTACCTGATCGGCGATCGTGTTGTCTGGGGTAAAGGTTATGCCACCGAGGCGATCCGCGAGATATGCCGTTACGGCTTTGGCAATCTTGGGCTTGCCAAGATTACTGCCGGTGTTTATGAAACCAATAAGGGTTCTGCAAAGGCCTTGCTTAATGCTGGTTTTGTACACGAAGCCACGATTTCCTCGCATGTTGTTTGGGAGGGCCGGCGTATCGCCTCGTTGATATACGGCTTGGATCGCCATGACTAAGCCGCACAGACTCGAAAGTATGTTCGTAAAGGCAAAAAAAATAGTCGACCGCATTCGTTCGATACGCAACGATCCCGCATTGCAAGCCTTTGCGGCACATAACCGTCGCATGTTCAAGTCCGGGCGTAAGCCTGGATCTACAGTACCCATTATCCTTTTTGAGCTGAATGCCATGCATTCTGCGCATATCGCTTACGCCTATCTGGCGGATGAGTTGGCCCGCGAACATGGCGCCGAGATTAAGGCCTATGCTCAAAGAGGGAACCTTAATCTGAAGCAGCGATTGGCTTTCCGTGTCAAGGCTGCCATCGGATGGGCTCAGTTCGGTGCGTACAAGTCCTTCGGCGTAAACGAGTTCATTGAAATTCGCCTTGACGCGGATCAGCGAAGTCGTGCACGCAAACTGCATGTCAACGCCCTTCAGCACCTTCATGGTACGCGCGATATCGAGGATTTTCACATCAACGGGGTGTGGATCGGCGACTTGGTTTACGACACGTATCTGATGACTTATCGACAGCCAACCATCGATTTGGACTCGCAGGAATTCCGTGAATTCATGCTGGAGTCCATAGAGCTTTATGTTTTCTGGGATGATTACCTAACTCGCAACGATGTGCGCAGTATCAACGTCAGCCACTGTGTCTATAACCTAGCCATTCCATTGCGTCTAGCCGTACATCGCGACATTGCGGTGTTCCAAACTAATGTGACGCACGTCTACCGTTTAAGCCGGCGGGATTTGTTCGCTTACAACGATTTCTTCCACTTCCCGAGGCGGTTCGCCGCCCTGCCGGAAGATGTGCGCGAGGCCGGCCTCAAGCTTGCCCAAGCCCGCATCCAGCGGCGTTTTGCTGGTGAAGTAGGTGTCGACATGGCCTATTCCACTAAATCGGCTTATGGTGCCGCCCGCCACGACAAGCTGCTACGGGATTCGTCAAAGACGAAAGTCCTGATTGCCACTCACTGTTTTTTCGATAGTCCCCACAGCTACGGCAAGAATACGTTCCCGGACTTTTACGAGTGGCTGGAGTTCTTAGGCAAGATGAGCGAACGTACCAACTACGACTGGTATGTGAAAACGCATCCAGATTTTCTGCCTGGGACTAAAGAAATCATCGATGGCTTTATTGTGCGCTACCCGAAGTTCACTCTACTGCCGTCAAACGCCTCTCACATGCAGATCATTGCCGAAGGTATAGATGTGGCGCTGACGTCATATGGCACGATTGCTTTCGAGTACGCGGCGTTGGGTATCCCTGTCATTAACGCTTCGATGAATAACCCGCATATCGCTTACGATTTCAACCTGCATGCACGGGACGTAGAGCACTACCGGGAGCTGCTAGAAAACCTCGACAATCTCGATTTCAGCATCAATCAACGCTCTGTCTATGAGTACTATTTCATGCGTTACCTCTATAATACGGAGAATATGTTCTTCAAGAATTATGAGCAAGCCATTGCCGAAATCGGCGGCTATGATCTTCAGTTCACTCCCACGGTTTACAAGAAATGGCTGTCCGAGTGGTCCCCTCAACGGCACGAAGAAATCGTCAAGGCGCTTCACAGATTTGTTTGCTCGGGCGAGTTTCGCATGGATTACACCTTTTTCGGCCGGGAATTTTCTGTAGCGTCAATGGGAGCCAAGTCATGATCGCAGTCATTCTCGCTGGCGGGTTGGGGACCCGAATTTCTGAAGAAACTCATCTGAAGCCCAAGCCGATGATTGAGATCGGAGGCAAGCCCATACTTTGGCACATCATGAAGACCTATTCCGCTTTTGGCGTGAATGACTTCGTAATCTGCTGCGGTTACAAGGGTTACCTAATTAAAGAATACTTCGCCAATTACTTCCTTCACATGTCTGATGTTACTTTCGATATGGAACACAACCGTATGGAAGTGCATCAGCGCAAGGCTGAACTGTGGCGTGTGACCCTGGTTGATACTGGTGAGGACACCATGACCGGCGGCCGCCTGAAGCGCGTCGCCGAATATGTCAAGAATGAAGACGCTTTCTGTTTCACCTATGGCGATGGTGTCTCTGACGTGAATATTGCTGCGGAAATCGCTTTTCACAAGCGCCACGGCAAGCTAGCCACGGTGCTGGCTGTTCAACCTCCAGGACGTTACGGCGCCCTGCAGCTGGACGGCAGCCGCGTCGTTGGCTTCTCCGAAAAGCCACGTGGTGATGGTGCGCTCATTAATGGCGGCTTCTTCGTGCTCTCTCCTAAATGCATAGATCTGATTGCTGGCGACCATTCGAGTTGGGAGGGTGAGCCGCTATTGAAGCTGGCGGCTGAAGACCAGCTGGAAGCCTTTGAGCATGATGGTTTCTGGCAACCCATGGACACCTTACGTGAAAAAAATCTGCTTGAGGACCTGTGGGCCTCGGGCAAGGCTGCTTGGAAGGTATGGGTATAAATCACGATTTTTGGGAGGGTAAGCGGGTTTTCCTAACCGGACATACTGGCTTTAAGGGGGGCTGGCTCGCGCTCTGGCTTAGCGACATGGGTGCCCAAGTTCATGGTTATGCACTAGCGCCCGCAACAACGCCGGATTTGTTTACCACTGCAAAGATTCAAGATCGTCTAACCACCAGCACTTTCGCCGATATCCGCGATGGTACGGCATTACAAAAGGCGATGCAGGTTGCGCAGCCGGAGATCGTTTTTCATCTCGCAGCTCAGCCACTGGTGCGCTACTCCTATATGGCGCCAGTGGAGACCTATGCAGTCAACGTCATGGGCACCGTCAATCTGCTTGAAGCTGTGCGCAGCACCGCCGGTGTACGCGCGGTGGTAAATGTCACTACGGACAAATGCTATGAAAACCGCGAAAGAAGCGAGCCCTATGTCGAGGAAGAGGCGCTCGGCGGATACGATCCTTATTCCAGCAGCAAGGCATGCTCCGAACTCGTAACCTCGGCCTATCGACGCTCTTTTATGGAGGCGATGTCGGTTGGTCTAGCCACTGCTCGAGCCGGCAATGTGATCGGCGGTGGAGATTGGTCCGATTACCGTTTGCTGCCCGACTTACTGCACGCTATTGATGTAGGCAAGACCTTGATGATCCGCTATCCCAGCGCAATACGTCCCTGGCAACATGTCTTGGAACCGCTATCTGGTTATCTTTGCATCGCCGAACGCCTAACTACCGACAAGCGTTTTTCCCAAGCTTGGAATTTCGGCCCTGAAGACAGCGATGCGCGCCCGGTCGAGTGGATTGTCAATAAACTATGCCGTCAAATTCCCGGTGCGGCCTGGAAACATGAGACTGTGCCACAGTCGTACGAGGCTAGTACACTCAAGCTAGACAGTAGCAAGGCGAAGCAGCAGTTGGATTGGCAGCCGCGCTGGAACCTCGACACCGCGCTAGAAAAAACCTTGGCTTGGCATCAGGCCTGGAAGCGCGGTGAGGATATGCAGGCTTTCTGTCTTGCGCAGATCCGCGAATATGAGGCGTTGCGTCTGCAATGAGCAAACGTTTCGACATCCAAGCTACGCCGCTCTCAGGCCTCAATATATTGGTTCGCAAACCCGTCGGCGACAGCCGTGGCTGGTTTGAGCGAATGCTCTGCATTGATGAATTGAAGGATCTACTCAATAGCCGCAGTGTGGTTCAGATTAACCGCACTCAGACGCAGATAAAAGGTAGTGTGCGTGGTATGCATTTCCAGCACGCCCCGAGCGCAGAGATGAAATTTGTTTCCTGTCTACGTGGTGAAGTGTTCGACGTGGCGGTGGATCTGCGCCCGGGGTCAGCTACCTTTCTGCAATGGCATGCCGAACATCTGAGCGCTGACAACCGCAGGACCCTGGCGATTCCCGAGGGGTTTGCCCACGGCTTCCAGACCCTTACTGACGATTGTGAAATGTTCTATTTCCATACCGCCGCCTACGATCCTGCCGCAGAAGGCGGATTGAACCCGCAGGACCTGTCACTGGCCATTGCCTGGCCGCTGCCGATTACGGAACTGTCCGCGCGTGATGCCAGCCACCCCATGATTATCCCGGGTTTCCTGGGGGTGCGTCTATGAAGTGCCGTCACTGCGCCAGCGAACTAAGCCTGCCGCTGGTTGACCTTGGCAGTGCGCCACCGTCGAATTCCTACCTGACCGAACGTGCGCTGCATGCCCCGGAGAACTGGTTCCCCCTGCGCGTACTCGTATGCGAGCAATGCTGGCTCGCCCAGACCGAGGACTTCGCTCAGGCAGATGAGCTGTTCGATGCCGAATACGCCTACTTCAGCGGATTCTCAACCAGCTGGCTGGCGCACTCGGAACGTTATGTTGCCGATATGATTGCCTTGCTGGGCTTGAATGCGGACTCGCATGTCGTTGAAGTGGCAGCCAATGATGGCTATCTGCTCCAGTACGTGTTGGCGCACGGCATTCCCTGCACCGGCGTCGAGCCGACTGCGAGCACCGCTGCCGCGGCACGCGCCAAGGGTATTCCCATTGTCGAGGAATTCTTCGGCGTACGACTCGCACAGCAGCTGGCAAGCCAGGGCAAGTGCGCTGATCTCACTGTCGCTAACAATGTGCTGGCGCATGTGCCGGACATCAATGATTTTGTTGCCGGCTTTGCTGTTCTGCTCAAGGATGACGGCGTTGCCACTTTCGAGTTTCCGTATCTGTTGAAGCTGCTCGCCGAAACCCAGTTCGACACCATCTATCACGAGCACTTTTCCTATCTCTCGCTGACGGCAGTACAGTGCATCTTCCAAGTCAACGGACTAGGCATCTTCCATGTCGACGAGTTGCCCACCCATGGCGGCAGCCTGCGCGTGTTTGCCCAGCGCAGTGAGAGTGGCAAGCGTTCTGTTACAGCCAGCGTCACTGACATGCTGGCCAAGGAAGCCGCAACCGGCATGCTGAAGCCCGAGCACTACCGCGATTTTCAGGCGCGTACCATCCGTATCAAGCACGACCTGACGCGCTTCCTCCTCGATGTTCGGCGAGAAGGTAAGACGGTGGCCGCCTACGGTGCTGCTGCCAAAGGTAACACGCTCCTAAACTATGCCGGCATACGTTCGGACCTTGTCGCCTACGTTGTGGATCGTAATCCAGCCAAGCAGGGTAAATACATGCCGGGCAGCCGCATCCCCATCGTCGATGAGGCTCGTCTCACAATGGAGAAACCCGACTACATCCTGATCCTGCCCTGGAATCTTAGGGTCGAGCTCACGCAGCAGCTGGCTTACGTCAAGGAATGGGGCGGCAAGCTGGTCACTGCCGTGCCGGATCTTCAGATCGCATGAAAAAGCGCGTCCTGCTCACAGGTGCAACCGGCTTTGTTGGTCGGCAAATCCTCGCGGCCCTGCTCAAGGCCGGCGTCGATCTGCGCCTGGTGCTGCGCGACGGCAGGGAATCCCGCCTGCCGCAGACCGGTGTGGCAGAAATTGTGCGCACTCCCGATCTGTTCAAGGAAAGTGCCGAGTGGTGGGCAGCTGCCTGCCAAGACGTCGACATCGTCGTCCATGCCGCCTGGTATGCCGAGCCCAGCGTGTATATGCAGTCGGCGAAAAATCTCGACTGTCTCGCCGGCACGCTGCAGCTTGCGGCTGGTTGCGCGCAGGCCGGTGTGCGACGCATTGTCGGCATTGGTTCCTGCGCTGAGTACGACATGAGTGTGGGCCATCTTTCGGTGGATACGCCGCTGCGTCCCACTACCCCATATGCGGGCGCCAAGGCGGCAACTTTTCTCGCTCTGTCTACCCTACTGCCCGAGCAGGGCATCTCGTTTGCTTGGGCGCGACTCTTCTATCTGTATGGCGAGGGCGAGGATGCACGTCGCCTAGTGCCCTATCTGCGTGCGCGACTTTCCTCGGGCGAGCCGGCTGACCTGACTAGTGGTACGCAAATTCGTGATTATCTGGATGTTGCTGTCGCCGGCGCCGAAATTGCTTCTTTGGCACTAGGGTCAGCGAAGGGCGCCGTAAATATTTGCTCGGGACAAGCACGGACGGTGCGACAGTTGGCCGAGCAGATCGCTGACGAATACGGACGTAGAGACCTTTTGCATTTTGGAGTGCGACCGAACAGCATATTTGATCCCCCTTGCGTGATTGGAATCAAGACCTTAAGTTAATTATATTGCGATGCCAATATCTATTGGCTTCTTACTTTTCCTAAGAGAGAATCAAATGGATCCTATTAAGCAGTTTGCCGATGAAAGAAAAAAAATAGTTGCCCAGCTTGCGAACCAAGACCCGAGCTTAAGCTTGACTCAGGGTTGGATGAACTATGCTCAAGCAAACAAGTACTCATATCAGTTTGATTGGTTGGGGCGACCGATCATCCAGTACCCTCAGGACATTGTAGCCATGCAAGAGCTGATCTGGGAAGTTAAGCCCGATCTCATTATTGAGACTGGCATTGCGCATGGCGGCTCCTTGATATTTAGTGCCTCTATGTTGGCGCAACTTGATCTGTGCGAAGCCATCGAATCCGGGGTGAAGCTTGATCCGCGCGTGACAAAGCGCAAGGTATTGGGCCTGGATATTGATATCCGCGCCCATAACAAGGCAGCCATCGAAGCACATCCTATGGCTTCGCGTATCCAGATGATCCAGGGCTCGAGCATCGCGCCAGAAGTTGTGGCACAGGTCAAGGCTATTGCCACCAACTACAAGCGTATCTTGATCTGCCTTGACAGCAACCACACACATGACCATGTGCTGGGTGAGTTGGAGGCTTATGCTCTGCTGACCAGTGTGGGTAGCTATTGCGTTGTGTTCGATAGCGTGGTAGAAGACATGCCAATGGAGTTGAGTTTCGATCGCCCCTGGGGTCCAGGGAATAATCCCAAGACTGCCGTCTGGAAATATCTCGAAACCCACAATGAGTTTGTGATCGATAAGTCTATACAAAATAAGTTACTAGTAACGGTTGCGCCGGATGGCTACCTGAAGCGCATTGCTTGAGCTGCCTTTAAGATAGAATGATGGTGTACCAGCCAAAGATCAGCATCGGGATGCCTGTCTATAACGGTGCTGCCACCCTCGCCACCGCGCTTGACTCCATGCTGGCGCAAACATTTACCGCTTTCGAGATCATCATCTCGGATAACGGCTCGAGCGATGCAACCGCATCGATTGCCCTTGACTACGCAACCCGAGACAGCAGGGTGCGCTATAAACGCCAGCCCGTGAATTTTGGAGCCATGCCGAATTTCAAATTCGTGATGGAGCAGGCTAGCGCGCCTTATTTCATGTGGGTTGCATGTGACGACACGCGGTCTCCGGATTTCCTGGCCGAAAATATTGCATTTTTGGAAGCGCATCCCGACTATTCCGCTTCAACGTGCCCGAATGACTTTGGCGTTGCCAAACAAGTGAATTTTTCCTTAACTGGGAGTGTCGAGGAGCGTTTTAGACGGTTCTTTGATCACTGTTGGCTTTCACATGGGATTTTTTATTCCGTTATGCGTACCGATGTGATTCGTGATTGCGAACTGGTCGGTGAGTCTTTTATCGGCGTGGACTGGGGTATCGACCTATTTTTGGCGAGTCGCGGCAATATCCATCGAACCGAGCGCGGGCTAACCGTCTTCGGCGTGAATGGCATAAGCAGCGGGTCTAATGCCTATTCTGTACTCCACAAGCACCCGATTGAGTGGTTATTCCCGTTTTATAACTTGAGCCGTTACACTTTAAAATTAGCTGCAGACTTCAATTTCAGGGAAAAAGTGGCGCTAGGATTGACTTTGCTGAGACTTAATCTCAAGGCAGCGACAGACCGGCTTCACTCTACCCTGTATCGTTTCTATTGCGCCCGCTTCAAGAAAAGCCTTAACGTCAATCCGGGGTCGTAAATGCACTTACTTTCAGGCCTTATACAAAAATGGCAGCGACGGTTTGTCAATGCGAATGCCTCGCTACAGGGCCTCGCGGAAAAGCAGCTGCTTCTCCAGGCCTTGAACGCTGCCAAAGCCAATCGTACTCTGGGGCATTTGCCTAGCCTGGATCAGGCCGAATTCTGCGCTTTCTCGCAATGGGGTGAGGACGGTATCATCGATTGGCTGGTCGAGCGTTTACCAGGCATTCCGCAAAGCTTTGTCGAGTTCGGCGTCACGGATTATCGAGAATCCAACACACGCCTACTCCTGCAGCTGCGCAACTGGCGTGGCCTCGTCATTGATGGTTCGAGCAGCCACATCGGGAACATACGCAGTCAGGATATTTATTGGCGCTATGAATTGACTGCCACTTGCGCCTTCATCGATAAGGATAATATCAACACACTGCTCGCCGATACTGGCTTTCGTGGCGAAATTGGTCTGCTCAGCGTTGATATTGACGGCAACGATTACTGGGTCTGGCAGGCAATCGAGGTGGTTAATCCCGTCATCGTCATCTGCGAATACAACGCCGTGCTCGGCGATGTATATTCGCTTAGCGTGCCCTACGATCCAGCGTTTCAACGCACTCGTGCACACCATTCCAATCTGTACTTCGGCGCCTCGCTGCAGGCTATGATTGCGCTAGGTAAATGCAAGGGCTATACCTTTGTCGGTACCACCTCCACCGGTTGCAATGCGTTTTTTGTTCGGAATGACCGCGCGCTTTCTGTGATTGATGCATTGGGTAGCGTACTAAGTTATCCATCGCGCGTGCGTGAGCACCGCGACATAAAAAGCTGTCTGCTGTTTACAAGTGGACTCGAACGCAGCTGCGTCATCGAGAATTTGCCCCTCGTTAATACCGAGACTTCGGCATCAACCACACTGGCGCAACTTCCTGATATCTACTCTCCGAAGTGGCGTAGTTTCCTGAAGGCCGGCATTTGAAAGTTGCCTTCGATGAACAGGTTTTTTTACTGCAGGAGTATGGTGGCATTTCACGTTATTTGTGTAATCTTGCGCAATGCCTGTCACGCATGCCGGATATCGTTGTACAGGTCAGCGCACCGCTACACTTCAATCGCAACCTTGCGGCCTTGAATGATCTCCCCGGTACGCGCTGTCTTTTGCCAAAATTGAATACCAAGTTATTCCGTCCAGTTCGCGCAGTCAGTTATAGTCTTGCTGATTGGGCAATCCGGCGCTTTCGACCGGATATCCTCCACGAAACCTATTATGCAAGCGGCGGCCACCGTCCGCCGGGTGCCCGCCATGTGCTAACCGTTTATGATCTCATTCACGAACGTTATGGCGAGATGTTCGAGAACAGTCAGATGACTACAGGCCCCAAGAAGGCCGCTGCGCTTCGCGCCGATCATGTGATCTGTATTTCTGAGAGTACCCGGCGCGATCTTATTACTATGTTCGGCGTGCCGGAGGAAAGGACCTCCGTTATTTATCTTGGAGCTGATCTCGCTTTCCTCAATGCGCCGCCCGGTAAAGTTTTTACCACGCGTCCTTATCTGCTTTACGTCGGCAACCGCGATGCCTACAAGAATTTTACCGGCTTTCTGCGCGCTTATGCGGCTTCGACCCACCTGAAGTCAGAGTTTGACATTGTGTGTTTCGGCGGCGGCTCGTTTAGCGCCGCAGAGCTAACCCTTGCTGCTGAGTTGGGTCTACAACGCGAGCGACTGATTCACTGTGTCGGTGCCGATAGCGTATTGGCCGGGCTCTATCGAAGTGCGCACGCTTTTGTTTACCCATCGCTTTACGAGGGTTTCGGTATTCCTCTGCTGGAGGCAATGGCAGCCGATTGTCCAGTGATCTTAAGCAATACAAGCTCCTTACCTGAAGTTGCGGGAGAGGCGGGCGAGTATTTCGATCCAGAAAGCCAGGAATCAATGACCGCAGCTATGGAAGCCGTGGCATACTCGGAATCGCGTCGCAAAGAGTTGGGCGCACTTGGTCGGCACCAATGCAGCAAGTTCAGCTGGGAAAAGTGCGCCCGCGAAACCCTGGATATCTATCGGAGGCTGTTGTGAAAAAGGCATTGATTTGCGGCGTGTCCGGTCAGGACGGCGCCTATCTTGCCAGCCTTTTGCTGGAAAAGGGTTATCAGGTCTGGGGCACTTCGCGCGACGCCCAGGTTGCCAACTTTTTAAATCTGGTAAGGCTAGACATTCGTGATCATGTCAATCTGCTATCGATGGCACAGAACGATTTTCGCAGCGTTTTGAGCGCGCTGTCGCGAGCAGAACCAGATGAGGTGTATTTCCTCTCGGGACAAAGTTCGGTAGGCCTGTCTTTCGACCAGCCGGCCGAAAGCATTGAGAGCATGACACTAGGCACACTAAATCTGCTTGAGGCCATACGGTTTCTTGGGAAGCCTATTCGTGTCTATCACGCTAGCTCCAGCGAAAGCTTCGGTGACGTGGCAACGGATATGCTCGCTAATGAACTGACGCCTTTTCGTCCGCGCAGCCCTTACGGTGTGGCCAAGGCCTCTGCCCACTGGCTGGTGAGGAACTATCGCGAGGCCTACGGACTCTATTGTTGTAACGGCATTCTCTTCAATCACGAGTCGCCCCTTCGTCCTGAGCGTTTTGTCACTCGCAAGGTTGTTGCTACCGCTTTCCGAATTGCTAAGGGGTCGATAGAGCGTCTCACACTCGGTCGCCTGGATATCTCTCGTGACTGGGGCTGGGCTCCGGATTTTATTGATGCTATGTGGCGTATGCTGCAACAGGAAAATCCGGATGACTATGTAATCGCCACCGGCCAGTCGCACACTCTAGAAGACTTTGTGGCCATGGTGTTCGAGCAGTTCAGCCTGAACTGGCGGGATCACGTCGATATCGACCCCTCACTGTTCCGTCCATCTGAAATTCTGCACAGCGTTGGCGATCCGACTAAGGCTGCCCGGGTTCTGGGCTGGACACCTTCGCTTAATTTCTCGCAAATGATCCAATTGTTGATTGCAGCCGAACAGAATACCTGAAGATGCAACCCGTGTTGTCTATTATTACTGTAACTTGGAATTGCGCCGCCACTCTGGAGCGTACACTACGCTCGGTACAGGCCATTAAGACTCCCGAAATGGAGTACATCATTATTGATGGCGTCTCGACTGATGGCACATTGGAGTTGGCAAGTGGGTATGGCAGTTTGGTAGATATTCTGCAATCCGAACCCGATACCGGAATCTATAACGCCATGAACAAGGGTGTCGCACTCGCGCGCGGCGACTATGTACTCTTCATTAACGGCGATGATGAGCTGATCGCGGATGGATTCCCTGCAGTCATGCAGTCCCTGCGCGACAATACTGCTGATGTGGTGTGTGCCACCACCATAGTAGGTCGGCCGGAGTCGCCGGATGAAGTGTTGACCGCTACACCATGGCATCTACTCTTTTTTAATTCGATTCCACATCCTTCTTCCTTCACGGCACACAAGTTACTGCAGGCCTATCCTTTCCGTGAAGATCTGCGCATTGCGTCCGACTACGATTTCTTTCTCAAGGCC
>JACCDW011117517.1_pt1 | contig 12806 bp, 17 predicted proteins | sample 7449781 | NCBI WGS metagenome assembly JACCDW01 (sample SAMN15323449, study PRJNA562643) | freshwater metagenome | isolation source: river surface water | place: USA:Blue River Watershed | collected 2017-08-18 | reverse complement strand
GTCAAGGCATGCGCTTGTTGCTGCCAATTGGCAACATCGGTTTGCAACAATTCGTTGGCCGCATCGGCCTCTTTCAAACTCTTGGTGGACAAGACTTCAATTCTTTGGGCCAGCAAAACAGCCGTTTCTCTTTGCACCATGACCTGGTGTTGCAAGTCTTCGACCGCTTTGATCTTGTCGTTCAATTGCAACTTCAGACCCGCCAAGGGCTCGCGTGACAAGGGTGCGCCTGCTTTGGCGGCATCGCGTTGCCAGGCCATGGCATCTGCAATGTTTAAACGCGAGGCCGTGAGCATGGCTTGCGCGCGCTCAGCCCATTCAGCTGCCAAGACATCTTGTCCATGAGCGCGTTTAAGTTCATCAAGCTTTTCGCGCAGAACTTTGGCTGCGCCTTTGTCGCGGGTCGATAATTCTTTGAAAACTTGCTGTAGCGCGTCCTGCGATGGCTCTGTGAGCAACCATTCACGCAATTTAGCTGCGCGTTCACCGGAAGTTTGTGCAGCAAAGGCACCCCCCGTCATGGCATCCAGAGCTTGAAAATCAGGGGTCTTGGGAGAAGATTGAGTCACAGTCACAACGCAAAAAGATAAAGACAGTATTTTCACCGAGGAAGCCCGCCTCTCATATGCCATCGGCATCTATTTTCGATTTTTTTTATAATCTGACGTTCTTCTACCCAACACAACCCCTTGTCCACCCCCTACGTTCCCGAAAATGCCGATCACATGGCAAAGCGCTTTTTGCGAGGGCTGCAAACCTTCGTGAGTGACATTGCACGTGGGTTTGTGAACATTTCTCACCATAGTTTTGCGCTACTGGGTTTGTTGGCTGTCCTGATAGCTTTGCTGGCTTTGGCCCGACCCGAGGTTAGAACTTTGACGGTACAAAATGTCCAGGGCTGGCTTTTTACGCGTTTGAATATTTCGGAGGCTGAAGACGCCAAACAGCAGGTCTTGCTCAGAAGCATGGCCGCCAAGTCCACCGACTTGGACGCCAATCAATTGGCCTTGGTTCAAGCCATCCGAAGCAAGTACCGAATTGCACCTGAGCCCCTGAATGCCATCGTTTTGGAAGTATTTGACTTGGCATCTCGCTCCAGCTTAGAGCCCACCCTGATTTTGGCCGTGATTGGGATTGAGTCGAACTTCAACCCATTTGCCAACAGCCCCTTGGGCGCCAAAGGCTTGATGCAAGTGGTGCCCGATGTGCATGCCGAGCAATTTGCACCCTACGGCGGCACCATGGCCATTTTTGACCCTAAGACCAATTTAAGGATCGGGGTCAAAATTTTGAAGCAATGCATTGATTTAACCGGCAAACTCGAGGAAGGACTTCGATTGTTCAAAGCCGGCGAGGACTCTTTGTCACTTGAATCAGACTACATTGCGCGAGTTTTGGCTGAACAATCCAGGCTCAAAGACGCTTTGCCAAAGCCCCCCCCCAAAGACACCGCCCTTGAGGCCAAGAAACCCAGCCGCTAGCCCTGCCTCGGCTACACTCAGAGCATCGATTGAAAGCCCCACCATGTACTCTAGAAACATTCTGATTGAACAAACCGATCCCGAAATTTTTGCAGCCATTCAAGCTGAAAATGCCCGCCAAGAGCATCACATTGAACTGATCGCCAGTGAAAATTACGCCTCGCCTGCTGTCTTAGCAGCCCAGGGCTCTCAGCTCACCAACAAATATGCAGAAGGCTACCCCGGCAAACGCTATTACGGTGGCTGCGAATATGTGGACATCGTGGAGCAATTGGCCATTGACCGCATCAAGCAAATTTTTGGCGCAGATGCAGCCAACGTACAGCCCCATTGCGGCGCATCGGCCAACGAAGCTGTTTTCTTGGCATTCTTAAAGCCCGGTGACACCATCATGGGCATGAGCTTGGCTGAAGGTGGCCACCTGACTCACGGCATGCCTCTCAACATGAGCGGCAAATGGTTCAATGTGGTGAGCTATGGCTTAAATGCCAAAGAAGAAATTGACTACGATGCCATGGAAAAAAAGGCACACGAGTCCAAGCCCAAACTCATCATTGCTGGTGCATCGGCTTACAGCTTGCACATTGATTTTGCGCGCTTTGCCAAAGTCGCCAAAGATGTGGGTGCCATTTTCTTGGTTGACATGGCGCACTACGCTGGACTCATCGCTGCAGGTGTGTATCCCAACCCAGTGCCCCATGCCGATGTGGTCACATCCACCACACACAAGAGTTTGCGCGGCCCTCGCGGCGGCATCATCTTGATGAAATCTGAACACGAGAAGGCCATCAACAGCGCCATCTTCCCCGGACTGCAAGGCGGTCCTTTGATGCATGTTATCGCGGCCAAGGCCGTGGCCTTCAAAGAAGCCATGGCACCCGAGTTCAAGGCCTACCAACAGCAAGTGGTCAAAAACGCTCAAATCGTCGCTGAAGTTTTGACGCAGCGTGGTTTGAGAATTGTGAGCGGTGGCACACAAAGCCATGTGATGTTGGTCGACCTGCGCTCCAAGGGCATTACTGGCAAAGTAGCCGAGGCGGCTTTGGGTCAAGCGCACATGACCATCAACAAAAACTCCATCCCCAACGACCCCGAAAAACCCATGGTCACCAGTGGCGTGCGAATTGGTACACCCGCGATGACCACCCGCGGCTTCAAGGATGAAGAAGCGCGAATCACGGCCAACCTCATTGCTGATGTGCTCGACAACCCCAATGACACTGCCAACATTGAAGCCGTTCGCGCCAAGGTCAACGCCCTCACCGCACGCTTCCCGGTTTACAAATGAAGTGCCCCTTCTGCAGCCACACCGACACCCAAGTGGTGGAAACACGTTTGGCTGAAGATGGCGATCTCATTCGCCGCCGCCGTCAATGTGCGGCGTGCGAAAAACGTTTCACCACCTACGAGCGGCCAGAGGTTACTTTTCCCACCATCGTTAAAAAAGATGGCCGGCGTATCGACTATGAGCGGCTCAAATTGCGCGCCAGCATGAACTTGGCCTTGCGCAAAAGACCCGTCAGCACTGAACAAGTCGATTCAGCCATTGAGCGCATTGAAGAAAAATTGTTGAACCTCGCGCAACGCGAGGTGGCCTCCAACAAGCTAGGCGAGTTGGTCATGCGCGAGCTCAAGAAACTCGACAAAGTGGCCTATGTGAGATTTGCCAGCGTCTACCGCAGCTTTGAAGACATTGATGATTTCAAATTGCTGGTGGATGAAGTCAGCAAGTAAATCAGCGCCTGGGCTGATCTAGTTCATTGATTCACAAACAATTGGCGATTTGCGTTTTTTCCAAACGCGGTCGACCAACGGCATTGATAATCAACAACCAAGCTGAATTTGAAGCCGACATTCTTTCGCAAAACGTGAGTGTGCCCGCCTGAAATCCACCATTCAAAATCAAACTGCGACCGTTGGCACCAAAGGATATGTAGCGATTGACGGTGGCATTGCCTGAGGCTGACACCCACGATGGGAGTGCTTTGGAATGCTGCAACAGCAACTCTTCTGAGTCCCAAATGCCGTTGCTGTTGTCGTCGACAAACATCAGCCAACCCTGCTGCCAAGATGGCACTGAAAAACTTGAATAGCTTGAGGGGAGTACGCATTGTTGAGGTGTGTCGCTTGTACTTTCAGCGACACACAAGGTCACGCGCCGCTCTCTTCGCAGGGCTTCAGTCCGTGCCGTTAAGACGGCATTGAGCATGTCTTGCGCCGCCGTTTGAACTTGAATTTTTGTTTGCATCCAACGCATCGATGATGCAGCGATACCGCACATGATCGCCAACAAAAGCAAAACAAACAGCGTCTCCAACAAACTCTGCCCAAGCTGTAGGTGAGCCATTGTTTTTTGTAAAGACATGTGCGCATGCTAGGAGGACATGGGGGCAATCCAATTGCAAACGCTGTCAAGGGTGTGTTTTGCAAGATCTTGAGAATCACGCCATTGACAAAGGGGCGCATGCTGACAAGCATGACAACAAATCTATCCATTTCGTGAAGGGCTTTACCCTGATTGAAAGCCTGCTTAGCTTGGCCCTGATGGCCATTCTGATCGGCATTGCATGGCCCAGTATGCAAATGCAGTGGCACATCAGTCGACGTCAAGATGCTCAACATAGCCTGCTTCAGTTGCATCTCAAGCAATTAAGGTGGCGCGCCAGCCATGCCCAATATGCCAGTTCATTGAATGAACTGGGTTGGTTAAGTTCAGTGTCAAGCGCCGGCCATTACAGGCTTATTTTGCAAAACGCAAACTCGCAAGCCTACGAACTTCATGCCACAGCCATCGGCATGCAAGCACAAGACATTGATTGCGATCGCATGAGCTTGTTTGTATCTGCCAATGGGCAATTGACACGAACCAGCCAAAATATGGCGACCAGTGATCCTGGCCAATGTTGGCGCTGGTAAAAATCCTATGCTGAAGCGCCTATGTTGAACGCAATGATGGGCTGGGCTTTGAGCTTTAGCGTCTTAAGCGCGGCTGTGTTTTGGCTTAATTTTCAGTGGCAAAACGATCGCCAGCTTGTCCTGATCAATCAGCGCCAAAACGACACCAGGGCCTTGATGACGACCATGGCCCACGACCTCAAACGATCAAACTTTCAAGCCATCATGCCCAACAAGCAATTGGGCAACATGGGTGAGTGCCCTTCTGATTTTTGCGGTCTGACAGAAGATTTTGAAATGAGCCTACAACAAATACTTTTCAGTTTGGACAGAAACGCGAACGGCATTAAAAATAACAACGAATGCAGCGGATTTCGACTCAATGGCAAGGAACTGCAAACCAAAACTTCATGTCAGCCCGTGGTTTGGACGGCATTGAATGACGCCAAAAATCTACAAATTTTAGACCTCACATTTCGCCTTGAATGCGACGATCGAATTGCTTCATGGGGTCATGTTGTGGTCGTTGACATGCACTTCCAATCAAGTTCTGAAAAGACACCACTATCGGTTCAGGGCATCGTCCGCTTGCGCAATCAAAACCTACAATTCCACCCCGCCTCAATACAGTGCGGCATGACCTTTTGATGAAAACGCAACAAGGCATGGCAACGCTCATGGCCACCAGCACCTTGTTGCTGATGACGGGTCTGTGGGGCTGGCTAAGTTTCAAATCAGTCATGGCCGAAACCACGCGAAGTCAGCATCAAATGTTTGCGACACAAGCACTGTCAACCAGCGAAGCTTTGCTGGAAACTACACTGGCTTATTTAGAAAACCTCTATGGTCTGAATGGCGCAGCGGCTGACGCCACACTTTGGTTCAACGCCAAGCCTCAAAACTGCACGACCCAAATGCCCAGTAGCCAGTGGCAATGCCTGCAACTTCCTTTGGAAATCCTACCGTTACCCGATGGCGTCGATCTTGACAAATCACAGGTCAGGTTATTTCGCGACCCCCTCAATGCCCCACACAAAGTGATTCTGACATCTGACATCACGCTCAACACCCATCATCCAGGCAGTGGCAGTCGCGCAACGGTTCAGCAAGCCCTGTTTTTACCTGTGAGTGCCAGCGCCAGTGACTTTAATTCAGCACTGTGGCCCGCGGGCATTGACTCCAGCCGCGTTCAACGTATTTTGGGTTCTTGGAAGAACGCGGGCAATTGAACTTGAAATTTCATCACGAAACTTGTGCCTACAGCGGATTCAGCATGCTCGAAGCCCTGCTGGCCAGCGCTTTGATGGCCATTGGGTTGGCCGCTTCGGTTCGACTTTCCATGGTCAGTTGGCATGCCATCCAAGCCAACAAATACCAAGACATGGCCAGCGCCTTGGCTCAAGACTTGGGCGAATGCTGGGGCGTTCAAACACCAAGCTGTGTTCAGCTGTTTGAAACCAATCCTTCAAGGGTCAGTTTGCCCAATGACCCCAATGCCTATTTATCAAGCACTTGGCAAGAAACAAACATTGCAGTCAGTGGGGCGCCGCTTGGAAGCCTTAAAGAGTTGCGGATCACAGTCGCATGGGTTCATGAGGGTGAAACGGCTGAACGGGTCTGGATCAGACGAAGGGCCAGCACACCCTACTGGGTAAGCTCTTAAATGTCGTATCCTTGCCATTTTGATTTTTTAAATCTTTTCAAGACTCTTTTCGTTCATGGCCACCAGCCCTTTCATGCAAAAAGCCCTGGACCTTGCTGAGCAGGCCCTTCGCATCACTTCGCCCAATCCCCGTGTGGGGTGCGTGATTGTGAATGCGCAAGGCCATGTGGTGGGTCAAGGTCATACCCAACGCGCGGGGGGACCGCATGCCGAAGTCATGGCTTTGCAAGATGCTGCCAGTCGAAATCTTTCAGTGGAAGGCGCCACGGTTTATGTCAGCCTTGAGCCCTGCGCTCATCATGGCAAGACCGGGCCCTGCTGCGATGCTTTGGTCAATGCCAAAGTAGGCAAGGTGGTGGTTGCCATGGTCGACCCCAACCCATTGGTGGCAGGCAAAGGCATCGACAAACTGAAAGCTGCCAACATCGATGTGGAAATAGGCGATGGCGCGACAGCATCAGCCAACCTCAATCCTGGTTTTTTAAGCCGTATGTCGCGACAAAAACCGTGGGTCAGAATGAAAATTGCGGCCAGTTTAGATGGACAAACTGCCCTGCAGAATGGTCAAAGTCAGTGGATCACAGGGCCGGAAGCGCGGGCAGATGGCCATGCATGGCGCGCGCGCGCTTGCGCCATTCTCACAGGCATTGGCACTGTTTTAGAAGACAACCCGCTGTTGGACATTCGCCTCAGCTCGCATCAAGATGATCCCATCAGAATGCCACATTTGGTCATTGTGGACAGTCGACTGGACACGCCTCTTGATGCTCGCTTGTTTGAACATTCAAGACCCAACTCACACACACCGCGACAGGTTTGGATTTATGCTGCCATCGACAACCCTGAAAAGCGCACAGCGCTAGAAGCCTTGGGCGCTCGGGTGACCCTGCTGCCCAATCCTGAGGGCAAGGTCGATCTGACCGCCCTCCTCCATGATTTGTCGCGTCGTGAAGTCAATGAGTTGCACGTCGAGGCAGGTCACAAACTCAACGGATCCCTCCTTCGAGAGGGCTGTGTTGATGAATTTCTGGTTTACCTGGCACCCCAAATGCTGGGGTCGGGTCGGGGCATGGCCCAGTGGGGGCCGTTAGACAACTTATCGCAAGCATTGCGCCTTGAGTTCACAGAAACACAGCTAATTGGCAAAGATTTGCGGGTTTTAGCCAAGGTCGCGGCCTAAACAGGCCCAATCCCTGCGAAAATACTGCCCATGTTTACCGGAATCATCACCGGCGTGGGGCGTATCGCCGCCCTCCACGACCTGGGCAGCTCTTTAAGTCATGGCAAGCGACTCACTCTCGAGGTACCCGCAGGCTACCTGGACGACGTCGGCTTGGGTGACAGCATTGCCATCAATGGCGCCTGCATGACCGTCACATCGTTCGATGTGGCCAAGCACCAATTCACGATTGACATCTCCGCAGAGTCGCTCGACAAAACCTGCGGACTCGACAAATTGGGCAAAGTCAATTTAGAAAAAGCCTTGCGTGCACACGATCGCTTGGGTGGCCACATTGTCTCGGGCCATGTTGATGGCATTGGCAAGGTCAGCTATTTTGCGCAAGTGGGCGAAAGCTGGGAATTGAAAATCCTATCCCCCGCCAGCATGGGCAAATATTTGGCCTACAAAGGCTCCATTACCGTGAATGGCGTCAGCCTCACGGTGAACAAAGTTTTGGACTTGCCAGAAGGCTGCGAATTCAGCATCAACCTCATTCCCCATACAGTCGAAAACACTGCACTGGGAACCTTGCAAGCCGGCAGCCCTGTCAACTTAGAAATAGATTTAATTGCACGTTATGTTGAACGCATGCTGAACAACGATGCATCCGCCAACTCAGCGGCCGCTGCCTTCAAAGCAGCCTCCGCACATTGAAAGAAGTGACATGAGCACAGATACCGGTCGTCCATTGACGCCAGTCCAAATTTCTCCCGTCGAAGACATTGTGGCCGACATGCGGGCGGGCCGCATCGTCATCATGGTGGACGATGAAGATCGCGAAAACGAAGGCGACTTGCTGATTGCATCCGACCACGTCACACCAGAAGCCATCAATTTCATGGCCAAGTACGGCCGTGGTCTGATTTGCTTAACACTGACACGCGAACGTTGCGAACACCTCAAATTGCCGCCCATGGCCGCCAGCAATGGCACTGTCTACAGCACCGCATTCACAGTTTCGATTGAAGCCGCGGAAGGTGTGACAACCGGCATTTCTGCAGCCGACCGCGCATTGACTGTCAAGACAGCAGTGGCAGCCCAAGCCACCGCCAAAGACTTGGTTCAACCCGGCCACATCTTCCCTTTGCAAGCTGTTGATGGGGGTGTTTTGATGCGTGCCGGTCATACCGAAGCAGGCTGCGATCTGGGCATCATGGCAGGCTGCAGTGCCTCCTCGGTCATTTGCGAAATCATGAAGGACGATGGCACCATGGCCCGTTTGCCCGACCTGCAAATTTTTGCAGCCGAGCATGGCCTCAAAATTGGCACGATTGCCGATCTGATTGAATACCGCAGCCGCACAGAATCTTTGGTTGAAAAAGTTGGCACACGCACTTTGCAAACTGCCCACGGCGAATTTACCGCCCACGCTTTCAAGGACAAGCCCAGTCAATCGCTGCACTTGGCACTGGTCAAGGGCAGCTGGAATGCAGACACCGAAGTGCCGGTCCGCGTGCACGAGCCTTTGTCTGTTTTTGATGTGCTTGAGGTTGGCCGAAGAATGCATTCTTGGAGCCTAGAAAACAGCCTTGATTACATCAACAAGCAAGGTCAAGGCGTTGCAGTGTTGCTCAATTGTGGCGAAAGCGCAGATCAACTCCTAGCGCAATTTGAAGGCCGCGCTCGCTCAGCTCAGGCCCCGAACAGAAGCAAGATGGATTTGCGCACTTACGGCGTAGGCATTCAAATTGTTCGAGAGTGCGGCGTCCAAAAAATGAAACTCATGGGCCAACCCCGTCGCATGCCCAGCATGGCAGGTTATGGCGTCGAGGTCACTGGCTACATCCCTAAGGAATAATCATGCAAGGCGCTGACAAAGGCATTGAACAAGAATTAGACGGTACAGGCCTGCACATTGGCATTGTGCAAGCCAGATTCAACGAAGGCATCACCAATGCGTTGGCGGTGGCTTGTATTCGTGAATTAGAAGATTTGGGCGTCCACGACATCGACCACGTTTTGGTGCCCGGTGCGCTTGAAGTACCCATTGCATTGCAAGCCATGGCGGAACGCGGCGAGTACGATGCCTTGGTGGCATTGGGTTGCATCATTCGCGGCGAAACTTATCACTTTGAGTTGGTTGCCAATGAATCTGGCGCTGGCGTCAGTCGCATTTCACTCGATTACAACGTGCCCATTGCCAATGCCATCTTGACCACAGAAAACTTAGAACAAGCCATTGCACGCCAAACTGAAAAAGGCCGCGATGCAGCGCGTGTTGCGGTTGAAATGGCCATGCTCCTAGAAGACTTGTCGGTCAGTGACGACGATTTAGACGACGAGGCATTGGCATGAGCGAGTTGCCTATCAATTCTGCCGCTGTTGCCAACAAAGGGCCTAAAACTTCCAGCAGAAAACCCGGGAAGTCTGCCAGCAAATCTGCTCGAAGTCGTGCGCGTGAATTTGCATTGCAAGCGCTCTATCAAGTCCTGGTTGGCAAAAATGAAGCTGCCGACATCGACGCATTCACACGCGATTTGTCTGGTTTTCACAAGGCCGATTCTGCGCACTACGATGCCTTGCTCTACGGCTGCTCTGAACAAGCTGCCGATTTAGACAAGCTGATCTTGCCATTGCTCGATCGCAGCATGGCAGAAATATCCCCCATCGAGCGCGCCGCCATGTGGATAGGCACTTACGAGATGAAACATTGCCTCGACGTACCCTGGCGTGTGAGTTTGAACGAGTGTATTGAGTTGGCCAAAGAATTTGGTGGCACCGATGGTCACAAATATGTGAATGCCGTGTTGGAGGGGCTCGCGCCCCAATTGCGACCCCATGAAGTTCAGGCTGACCGCCAGGCTGGCCGCGCACGCGCATGAAAGCTGTCTTTACTTTTTCCATTCGAATTTATTGGGAAGATACCGACGCTGGCGGTATCGTGTTTTACGCCAACTACTTGAAATTTTTTGAACGCGCTCGCACAGAGTGGCTGCGCTCTTTGGGCGTTGAACAGCAATCCCTCAAAGATGAAATTGGGGGCATGTTTGTCGTGAGCGAAACACAGCTTAAATACTTTTCGCCTGCACGTTTAGACGATTTGCTAGAGGTCACAGCGCAAACCGTTGAGACGGGACGCGCCAGTTTGGTTCTGTCTCAGCAAGCATGGCTCAATGTAGCAGGTCAACGCAAATTGTTGGCCGAGGGCACCATTCGAATTGGCTGGGTAGACAGCCACACCATGAAACCAGGCCGCATCCCGGCCAAGATTTTGGAAGCACTTCAATGAACCAAGACATGTCGATCCTTCATCTGGTACTCAATGCCAGTTTTGTGGTGCAAGCCGTGATGGCTATTCTGATGGCCATCTCCATTGCCAGTTGGGCTGCCATTGTGCGTAAGCTGACGGCCATCAAACGCATTCAAACTTTGAATGAAGAGTTTGAACAACAGTTTTGGTCTGGCACCAGCTTGAATGACCTCTTTTCTGCGGCTGTCCAAAATTCCAAACTGGCCGGTCCCATGGAACGTATCTTTGCAAGCGGCATGCGCGAGTATCAAAAATTGCGCGAACGTCGGATTTCCGATCCAGGCACCTTGTTGGATGGCGCACGCCGCGCCATGCGTGCCAGTTTCCAGCGAGAAATGGACGTCGCTGAAGCACAGCTTTCTTTCTTGGCGTCTGTGGGATCCGTCTCACCTTATGTCGGATTGTTTGGTACGGTGTGGGGCATCATGCATGCCTTCACGGGCTTGGCCAGCATGCAACAAGTGACATTGGCCACAGTGGCACCGGGTATTGCAGAAGCTTTGGTGGCCACCGCCATTGGTTTGTTCGCAGCCATTCCAGCGGTTGTGGCTTACAACCGATTTGCACGCGACATCGATCGAATTGCCATCAAGTTAGAAACCTTCATTGAAGAGTTCTCTAACATTTTGCAAAGAAGTTTAGGTGGCACATCCAGTGCTGGCGCAAGCAACACGGCTGGCTCAAACCTGTCAGCTTCTGGTCACTGATCATTAGGGAGCAAACCTATGCCTGCTGTATCGTCACGCGGCCGCGGTCGTCGCACCATCAATGAAATCAACATGGTGCCTTTCATCGACGTGATGTTGGTTCTGCTCATTATTTTTATGGTGACAGCACCCATGATCACGCCCAGCATGGTGGACTTGCCCAGTGTGGGCAAGGCTGCCAAACAGCCCGATCAAGTCATTCAAATTGTGGTCCAGAAAGATGACAGTTTAGAGATGGTCAACGACAGCAAAACACAGAAGACCAATTTAGACAACTTGGCAAACAATGTTCGCGTTGCCCAAACTGGACAAGCTAATTCTGCTGTGGTCATCAGTGCCGATCGCAATGTGAAGTACGAGACCGTGGTCAAGGTGATGGACACTTTGCAGCGCGCAGGCATTCAACGCGTTGGACTGTCTGTGCAGTTGGCCCCCTGATCTTTGACTTGATGACACTGACTATTTGCTCGAACTTTTGCTCGAACTTTTGATATCAATTTTGATTGCATGAACGCTATTGCACACAATGAGTTTGCACCGCCACCCACGGGTGGCTTTGGCAAATCTTTGACGTTTGCTTTGTTCATGCACTTGCTGCTTTTGGCGGCGCTCACATGGGGCATTCATTGGAAAACCGAAACCCAAACATTGTCAGCCTCTGCAGAGCTTTGGTCTGCCGTGCCTGCGGAGGCAGCACCGGCCGCCAACGAACCCGAGCCAACACCGCCAGAACCCGAGAAGCCGCCAGAGCCTGTCAAAAAAATAGAACCACAACCTGAGCCCAAGCCAACGTCAACGCCGCCCAAAGCCAATGCCGCTGAACGAGAAGCCGCAGACATTGCTTTGAAGAAAGAGAAAGAAAAGAAAAAGCTGGAAGAGAAGAAGCAGGCTGAATTAGAAAAGAAGAAGAAACTTGAAAAAGAGAAATTAGAAAAAGAAAAAGAGAAGGAAAAAGAAAAGGCCAAGGAAGCCGAGAAGAAGAAAAAAGAAGAGGCTCAGAAAAAAGCTGACGCTGCCGCCAAGGCCAAAGAAGACGCCAAGAAAGCTGCCGCAGAAGAAAAACGCGCGGCTGCACTTCGCAATGAAAACCTGAAACGCATGCAAGGCATGGCAGGTGCGTCGGGCGATGAAAATGCCAAGGGTACGGCGCTTAAGTCATCGGGCCCATCGGCCAACTATGCGGGCCGGATTAGGGCGCGCATCAAACCCAACATCACATTTACAGAAGATGTGGCAGGCAATCCAAGGGCCGAGGTTGAAGTTCGAACTTCACCAGATGGCACGATTTTGAGTCGCAAACTTTTAAGCAGCAGTGGCAATAAGTCTTGGGACGACGCTGTCCTTAAAGCCATCGACAAAACCGCCATCCTCCCCCGCGATGAAGATGGTCGGGTGCCCCCCGTTCTAGAAATCAGCTTCCGCCCGAAAGATTAATTGGGGTCAGAGCAACATTAATTTGGTCAATGCAAAGGGCTAAAGGCTGAGGGGGGCTTCCTCATACTGGGGTACCAGAAATCGTTCAGCCCCCCTCAGCCTTTAACCCCTCAGATTGGAAATTAATGTTGCTCTGACCCCAATTAATCTTTCG
>JACCDW011433517.1_pt1 | contig 12809 bp, 11 predicted proteins | sample 7449781 | NCBI WGS metagenome assembly JACCDW01 (sample SAMN15323449, study PRJNA562643) | freshwater metagenome | isolation source: river surface water | place: USA:Blue River Watershed | collected 2017-08-18 | reverse complement strand
TTATTGGGCACAAACTCTGGCGCAATAAACCGCTTTGGATTTGTTGGGGCGTTTTTTTATTTGTGATGTTGTTTTTTTCCGCATCTGCCACAAAACTGCCCCACTACGGATTCTATGGAATCTCTGGCCTCATTGTTATCTTCGGTATTGTTTTCTCAAAAATTACGACGGCAAGTTCCGGTGCTGCTCCTCCCGATTTTCTGATTGAGCGTGTCGTTATTAGTTTAATACTGATCGTACTTGCCTTGCTTCCCATTTGGTTCGGCAATTTTCCTGGAATGATCAAAGACCCCTATATCCAGTCGGTACTTATTGAGGCGCAAAAAATATTTAATGAGCGTCTTGGTTGGTTCGTACTTGCTGCTATTGGCGCTATTTTTATAATAGTTATTAGGACTGTTCACTCTTTGGCGATTACATTATTTACGTTTTTGGCGGTATTTTATTGCGGTATTGTCGGCCCAGTAATGGAGGCAATGAGAATTCCGATTTACAATGCAGCGCAGGTTGTTGCATCGGTTGCCGAGCCCGTAATCACGTGGCGCCTTCCTGCCCCAAGCCTGTCATTTGCGGCTGGAAGGGTGATAAAGCCTGGGGAGCCTTCACGCAACATGTTTGTTGTCTTGCACTCGAAAGATCAATCTGATCTCGATTTAAAGCTTAAAAATCAGGTCGACGGATCGATGTCCGTGCAGTTAATATGGGAGCAGGGCGGTATTAGAGTGATTTATATTCCATAGGCGATGTCCGTGGTGTCTGGATCGGGGTTTCCGTGTGAGTAAAACTTAATCAAGCAGTTTTTGAGGTGAATTTGGAAAAAGTATCTATCGTAATCCCAGTTTTCAATGAGGTAGATAATTTAGAGAAACTGGTTGCCGCCATTAGCAATGCATTGCTCCCAACCGGCCGATCCTTTGAGTTGATTTTAGTTGACGACGGATCAGGAGATGGTTCGTGGGAAGTCCTGGTCGCTTTGCAGAAACGTTATTCTTGGTTACGGTGTTTGGGATTGGTTCGTAACTATGGACAATCGACCGCCCTTCAGGCCGGATTTGATCATGCTACGGGTGGCTATATCGTGACGTTAGATGGTGACTTGCAAAACGATCCTGATGATATTCCGGCTCTATTGGATCGTTTAGATAATGATCCTTCAGTTGATTGTGTTAGCGGCTGGAGGCAGTTCCGTCAGGATGCGACGCTAGCGCGAAAAGTTCCTTCAAAAGTTGCCAATTACCTTATATCAAGGGTAACGAAGGTGTATCTCAATGATTACGGGTGTGCATTAAAAGCGTATCGTGCGTCAGTTATTCTGAACTTACGTTTATACGGCGAACTTCACCGCTTTATTCCGGCGTTGGCGGCTGAGGTGGGTGCCAAAATTGTTGAGATTCCTGTCAATCACCGTGCTCGCATGGCAGGTTATTCCAAATACGGGTTAGACCGAACCGTCCGTGTACTGCTCGACCTTTTATGGATACGGTTCTCCATGCGATTTTTGCACCGACCAATTCATGCTTTTGGTGGCGTAGCGATGCTCCTGCTAGTGGTTGGTGTGGGTGCGCTCGCGTGGCTTATGTTTGAGAAATTTGGTTTAGGCCGGGATATCGGCGGGCGGCCGTTACTAATGTTTGGAGTTTTGCTGACTTTAGTTGGTGTACAACTATTGGGTACTGGGTTGATTGGCGAGCTATTGATTCGTATTTATCACGAGCCAAAAGGTCGTCGGCAATATTTGTTGCTCAACGATCGTCGTATCAATGCCATCGAATAAACAACGGCTTGGATTATAACTTTCAACGATCGATTTTTCTTGACCAATAAGCCTCTGAGACAAATTTTTAAGCTCTTATTGGGGTTCGGGTTACTTGTTTTAATCGTCCAGCAGTTAGATATTTCGCGACTGTCAAATTTGGTGCGTGGGATAGATTGGTTATGGTTTTTGATGGGCTTCGTAGCGTTGATTGTTTCGAATCTCTTTTCCGCCTATAGATGGTCAAAGATTGTTTCAGTGCTTGGTACAGAAGTTCCACTGGGTAGTGCGATCAAGTTATACGCTCAGGGAATCACTGCCAACACAGTTGTCCCTGGCGGAATTATTGGCGGTGATCTGTGGCGTACTCTTGGGTTAGTCAATCACGGGGCGACAAAGGCAAATGCTGCGTTGAGTGTTTTTTTCGATCGATTAAGCGGTGTTTGGGTACTCGGAATTTGCTCTCTCGTTGCTTTCTTATACTTGCTTTTATTTGAGGAGCGTACAGCTGAGTTAGCGCGCATTGAGGCTAAATTTTATTTCGCAGCGTTAGTCGTGCTCGTGTTAGTGCCGCTAATATTATCTTTATCTCGTGGCGGCAAGTTAAGAGTTGTCGTGCGTACCTTTGGCGTTTCTCTAGTCGTACAGTTCTTCGCGCTTACAGCTTTTTGGGCGTGCTTCAAGTCTGTTGGAGAGTCTGTCTCGGTATTGCCTTTTCTGGCCGTGTGCGCTGGCATTTTCATTGCTTCTGTGGTTCCAGCCTCGATTGGCGGCTTTGGTGCCCGTGAGTTGGGCGCAGTGATGTTCTTGGAACCTCTGGGCATTTCTGCGGAGGTGAGTTTTACGGCCTCAGTGTTATACGGCCTAATGGCCACTTTGCAGGGGTTGATTTCTCTATACTGGTGGATTCGGAGATAAGTGTGCGTTTACTTATTTAATGTGTCTGCCTTGTCGCTTTAGTGTCTTAGGTGTTACATTCGTTCAAGTTATTACAAAAGGTACTCTCCCTCCCGGTTACCCGGCGCCAAGCTGATAGCGACACGGCTTGGCGGTAGCGTGCCATAAAACTTTGTAGGGGCACTCAGAAGACTCCCCCCGCCAAGACAAATACGTCATCGATCCCAATGTCTCGCCAAGCCAATCTTCAGGAAGATACTGCATTTCGGGTGATGCGCCTGCTTGAAAAAAACCCTGACCTGACCCAGCGAGAGCTCGCTGACAGGCTGGGCATCAGCTTGGGCGGAGTGAATTATTGTCTAAAAGCGTTGATAGAAAAGGGATTCGTGATGATGAAAAATTTCTCTAATTCTAAAAATAAGTTTGGCTATGTCTATGTAATTACTCCGCGAGGGCTCACAGAAAGGGCGGGACTTACGCAGCGTTTCTTGAAGCGAAAGATGGGCGAATACGAAGCATTGAAGGCGGAGATAGACGCATTAACGCTTGGAAAATAAGCTTGCTCCGCTCTGGAGTGAATCATTGTGGGTCTACCGGTGGGGATCACAGATTGCCTTGGCGCACAGGATGGGGTCCCTCACGGCTAGCGCTAATCTGTTGCCGCCGAATGGTGCTCATCCATAGCTCATAAATCTGCACTTCAAAAGATGACTGATCATTCTGTATTGTCCCTTCTAAAGCGCCTATGGTCACATCTAAGTTACCGTCGCAGGCTCCAAGTTACGGCCCTGGTGTTCCTGATGCTCATCTCGTCAGTTGCGGAGATCATCAGCATTGGGGCGGTGTTACCCTTTTTGGCCGTATTGACAGCACCGAATAGGGTCTTCGCGCACCCCAACGCGCAACCGATAATCCACGCGTTCGGGATCGATACTCCCGAGGATCTACTCTTACCGCTGACCGCCGCGTTCTGCGTGGCCGCCTTGATTGCCGGCAGCACGCGCTTGTTACTAACCTGGGCGAGTACGCGCGTGTCCTTTGCGAGCGGTTCAGACCTAAGCATGGGCATCTATCAGCGAACCCTTTATCAGCCATATGCAGTACATGTTGCGCGCAACAGTAGTGAGGTCATCAACGGCATTGTCACTAAAGCCAGCGGTGTAATCTATGGAGTTATCGGACCGACTCTGTCCTTGGTCAGCTCTACCGTAATCTTAGTCGCCATACTCGCTGTGATGTTCTCGGTGGAGCCAGCCATATCATTAGTCGCATTTAGCGGGTTCGGTGCGATCTACGGCGTAATCGTCCGGCTTACGCGTACCCAGAAAAACAAAAACAGCAAACGAATTGCCCGTGAATCAACACAAGTGCTTAAGTCCCTGCAAGAGGGGCTAGGCGGAATTCGAGATGTCCTCATCAACGGTAGCCAGACTGCGTACTGTCAGATTTACAGATCGGCTGACCACCCCTTGCGCCGTGCCCAGGGCAGCAACCAGTTCATTGCTCAGGCACCCCGCTTCGGTATCGAAGCATTGGGTATGGTGCTCATCGCAGCTCTCGCCTATGTGATGGCTCTACAACCAGAGGGTATCTCCACTGCAATTCCTGTGCTGGGTGCGCTGGCGCTTGGTGCCCAACGCATGCTACCCGTGATGCAATTAGCTTACGCATCATTAACCAGCATTCAAGGAGGTCAGGATTCTTTGAGAGATACACTAGACTTACTAGATCAACCGCTACCAGAGTACGCAAATCAGGCTCCTCCAGCACCGCTCCCTTTTAAGCGGCACATTCGTTTTAACAAACTTTCATTTCGCTACAGCTCAGAAACGCAATGGATACTTCGAGATTTGAATCTTAGTATCGAAAAAGGTAGCCGAGTAGGAATTATCGGGACTACGGGCAGCGGTAAGAGTACGCTGCTTGATATCGTGATGGGATTGTTGGCGCCAACAGAAGGTGCCCTAATCGTAGATGATCAAAACATTACGATAGAAAACCTCCGATCTTGGCAGGCGAATATCGCACATGTACCGCAAGCAATTTTTTTAACGGATAACAGCATTGAGGAAAACATCGCTTTCGGTATTCCAAAAGAGCAAATTGATCACAAGCGTGTGAGGCAGGCGGCCAGACAAGCACAGATCGCCGATATAATTGAAGACTGGCCTAGGCAATATGAAACGCTAATTGGGGAGCGTGGCATCAGAATCTCGGGCGGGCAGCGACAGCGGATTGGGATTGCCAGAGCGCTCTACAAGAAGGCTGATGTGATCATTTTCGACGAGGCGACTAGCGCCCTCGATGGCGAAACTGAAGGTGCGGTCATGCATGCAATTGAGGGTCTCAGCCCGGATCTTACAATTCTCATTGTTGCGCATCGACTGACAACTCTCAAGAACTGTACGGAGATCGTAGAAATTGGCGACAGCCGGATTTTAAGGGCTGGCAGTTACGAGGAAATAGTATCCAACGACGTCCTATCAAAAAATTAGGCTCATAAAACCATGCTTGAGAATTCGTCGATTCTAATCACAGGTGGCACCGGGTCATTTGGAAATGCTTTTGTGCCAATGACACTAGAAAGATATAGCCCATCCCGGCTCGTTGTCTATTCGAGAGACGAAATGAAACAGTGGGAAATGGCGCAGAAGTTCTCGAGCGATAAGCGTGTGACCTTCATTATTGGCGACGTCCGAGATAAAGACCGTTTAACTCGTGCTCTAGACGGTATTGACTACGTCGTTCACGCCGCTGCGACAAAGATCGTTCCAACCGCTGAGTACAATCCTTTTGAGTGCGTTAAAACAAACATCAACGGCGCAATGAATCTGATTGATGCCTGTATTGACCGAGGAGTAAAGCGGGTTGTTGCGCTTTCTACGGACAAGGCGAGCAATCCGATAAATCTTTACGGCGCAACGAAACTCGCATCAGACAAGCTCTTTGTCGCTGCGAATGCTTACGCGGGAACACACGAAACTAGTTTTGCTGTGGTGCGTTATGGCAATGTGATGGGATCTAGGGGGTCAGTGATTCCCTTCTTTCTTTCGCTTGCTGAGAGTGGTGTGCTACCTATAACGGACCCTAGGATGACGCGATTTATGATCACGCTTGAGCAAGGGGTAGAACTTGTCTGGCACGCATTCGATGATATGCAGGGTGGAGAGATCTATGTGAAGAGGATCCCGTCGATGACCATCCTTGATATTGCTAAAGCGACAGCGCCAAGCGCAAAGCACAAGGTCACCGGAATCAGACCGGGAGAGAAGATTCACGAACAGATGATCGGGCCTGAGGACGCACCATACACCTACGCGTATCAAGACTATTTTAAGATCTTGCCCATGATTCATAACTGGTCATCCGACCCACTTCGTACCAAAGGTGGTGTCAAGGTAGCAGAAGACTTTATTTATTCATCCGGAAGTAACACCGAATGGATGAACGTTGCTGATCTACGGAAGTGGATCGAGCAGAACTACCACCGGGTTGGCGATCCATAAATCGCACTTGATCGATGCCTAATTTATTGATTACAGGTGGGTCAGGATTGCTCGGTCTGAATTGGGCCGTGGCAATGCGAGAGCGATTTTCCGTGGTGCTCGGGTTACACCAGCGATCAATCTCTCTCGCAGGGGTTCAGTCGAAACTTATTGATCTAACCTCGGTAGAAAAATTAGCTTCGCAGCTTGAGAGTGCGCGAATTGCATCAGTGGTACATGCCGCTGGGCTCACAAGTGTCGAGCAGTGCGAGCTAAATCCAGAGCGCGCCTGGTATCTCAATGTCGATATTGCAGAAAATGTTGCGAGAGCATGCGCCAAAGTTGACATTCCCTTGGTACATATCTCATCCGACCATCTCTTCTCAGGCAAAGAGAGTATGTCAACTGAGGAAGCTAGCCCTTCGCCTGTTAATGTCTACGGAAAAACAAAAGCAGAGGCTGAGACGCATGTCTTGTCGGCGCACCCCAAAACTCTAGTAATTCGCACCAATTTCTATGGTTGGGGTACTGGTTACCGAAGGTCATTTAGCGATCGAATTATCGATGCATTGCGTCAGCATCATTCGATAACTCTTTTTGAGGATGTTTACTATACCCCTATTCTTGTACAAGAACTTGTTCAAGCTGTTCATGAATTAGTCGATCAGAGAGTAACTGGGGTATTCAATGTTGTTGGTAACGAGTGTTTGAGTAAATATGAGTTCGGTATTCGTGTGGCGGATATTTTTGATTTAGACACGCGGCTAATTCGTCGTGGTACCCTATGCACGGTGCCGGAACTTGTGCGGCGCCCACATAACATGAGCCTTTTAAATAGAAAAGTTTCCACAGCCCTTGGAAAAGAAATTTTGCCGATTAGCAGCCAGCTTACGATACTGCAAAGGCAGGAACTGCAAGGTATTGCTAAGGAATTGAGGTCATTATGATTCCCTACGGGAAACACTACATCACTGAGGAGGATATACAAGCGGTTGTTGATGTTCTGCGCGGCGGGGCTCTGACCCAAGGCCCAGTGGTGGAGCAATTTGAACACGCTATTGCCGAGTATGTTGGGTCAAGGTATGCGGTTGCAGTTTCGAGCGGCACAGCCGCACTGCATCTGGCAGCACTTGTTGCGGGCGTTGGTCCTGGAAGTACGCTAATAACTTCGCCGATTACGTTTGTGGCATCTGCTAACGCCGGTTTATACGCGGGTGGCCGGGTTGCTTTTGCGGATATCGATCTAGAAACAATCAATATGTCGCCATCGGCTTTAGAAGTAGCACTTAGATTCAACCCGGACACTAGGGCAGTTATCCCGGTTCATTTTGCAGGCCTTCCCTGTGACATGCCAGCGATCAAGTCTCTCGCAGATGAGGCGGGAGCGGCAGTGATCGAAGATGCCGCACATGCTCTTGGAGCAACCTACCCGAATGGCGGGAAAGTGGGATGCTGCAAACATTCACTAATGACCGTTTTTTCTTTTCATCCTGTGAAGGCAATTGCCGCTGGTGAGGGTGGCATGATTACTACCAACGATGAGCGGGTGTATAGACATTTGTTACGCCTGCGTAGTCACGGCATTAACAAGTTGGATGATTCTTTTATTCTGGGGGAATACGCTTATACGAATGGGGTTCAAAACCCTTGGTATTACGAGATGCAGGAGTTGGGCTTTCATTATCGGATTACAGATATTCAGTGTGCACTCGCAAATTCACAGCTTCGGAAATTAGAAGTCTTCATCGATAGACGGCGTTTTTGGGCGAAGCGATACGACGCGGAACTAAAAAATCTCAAAAACCTAAGCCCTGCTCAAAAAATAGGAAGAGATTCAAGCGGACACCACTTGTATGTGTTGAGTATTGATTTCCAAGCTATGGGTATAAGTCGAGCATCTTTGATGGCACAACTACGCCAACGGGGTATTGGAACGCAAGTACACTACATTCCAGTTCCAATGCATCCCGTTTACCAAGAAATTTCCGGCCCCGTCTCTCTCTATCCGAATGCTTGCTCGTACTATGAGCGAGCCCTAACCATCCCCTTGTATTACGGCCTATCCGACAGTGAGCAAACAGATGTGATCAGGGCTTTGAAGGAGTTAATATCTTGAAGCTCGCTTTAGGCACCGTACAGTTCGGTCTTAACTATGGTGTATCAAATGTCACAGGCAAAGTCTCCCAGACTGAGGCAACGGCACTGCTAAGTTACGCTCGCGAGACTGGAATAGACACTTTAGATACTGCTGCGGCTTACGGTGATAGTGAGACAGTTCTTGGTCTATTGAATGTTGACGGTTTTCGCGTTATGTCGAAGCTTCCGCTACAAATTTCCGAAAATACATCGGTAGGTAAGTGGGTAGAAAATTCGGTCAGAGAGTCTCTGTTAAGACTCCGGCAAGACACTCTTTATGGATTACTTTTGCATCGACCATCCCAACTCTCAGGGTTCTCAGGAGATGCCCTTTACGATTCGCTATTGAGACTTAAATGTAGGGGTTTGATATCAAAGATCGGAGTCTCGATTTACGACCCTACTGAACTTGATGGTTTGCTTAAAAATTTCGACTTAGACCTAGTGCAGGCGCCATTTAGTGTCGTAGATCGCAGATTAATTACGTCCGGTTGGATGGGCCGGTTGGCTGCCCGCGGAATCGAAGTACATGTGCGATCAATTTTTCTGCAAGGGCTACTATTGCTGACTAAACGTGACCGGCCTCACAGATTTGATCAGTGGGAGAGCCTTTGGAGGAGATGGCACGGTTGGCTAGAAGAGTCGAAAACTAACGCGGTAGATGCTTGCGTTCGTTATGCTCTTTCTCACCCTGGTATTGCTAAGGTGATTGTTGGCGTTGAATCACGCAATCAACTGCAAGAAATTGTAACGGCAGTATCTAAGGGGCCAATTGAGGTACCAAAGTCGTTGATGAGCGATTCTAAAGCGCTTTTAAATCCAGCCGTTTGGGCCAACCTTAATTAATATAGAAATACTTTTCTCATGTTAAAAATAATTTCAGTATTCAGTTAATAGAAAATTCACACAAAGCTCACTACTGTCCGGTTAATTTGAGAACAGAATCAATTGGTTAGAATTATCGTGGATTATCATTGTGTAGTCATTTGACTGCAAGGCGCATGAGAGTTCGGTTTTCTCGAATATGCATACTTAAAGAATCTGTAGACAAGTGTAGAGCGAGGCATTGAGTTGAAGCTTCTTTTTAATGATCGCAATCAGCACGTAGGTGCAGACAGCAGACCAGATCTGGGTCTTCAAAACGTTTTCGCTTGTTCCGAAAAAGTGCTTGATGCGCAGGTGCTGCTTGATCCACTTGAAAAAGAGTTCGACCTGCCAGCGGTTTTTGTAGAGGGCTGCGATGGTGGTGGCAGGCAGACTGGTGTTGTTAGTCAAGAAGATCAACGTTTTTTCGGAGTTGGGGTCCGTAAACCGAATACGCCGAATATGTTTGGGATAGTCTTGGATGGCATAGAAGCCCTCGAGCGTGATGCGTTGATCGGCGATCACCCCCGTGCTTCGATCCGTTGTAGCCGAGTAGACTCGTCTGACCCGAAGGTTGTCTTTTGCTCGGGTGACAAAAAAGGCACCGGACTGATGAAGGCGATGAAGGCGATAAAGCCTCTTGAAATCCATGTAGCCGCGGTCCATCACGTAGAGAGCCCCGGGCTCGAAGACCAGAATGTCGAGCACCTTAGTGTCGTGGGTCTTGCCGTCGGAGAGGTAGACAAACGCTGGAATTGCGCCCCGAAGGTCCCAAAGGGTATGGATCTTTACCGCAGACTTGGTCGAACGAAACAAGGCCCAATGGAAAAGGCTCATGCACAAGTCGATGGTGCGGGAGACCACGGCATAGACCGTGTTCTTCAGATCCAACCCCAAGTCTTCTTCGATATAGATTTTGCGGGCCCTTCGGATCAAGACTGCGGCAAGATCGGCCCAGATTCTCCAATCCCTTCTCTCGTTGGCATCGGCCAAGGTGCTTTTCTTGATCAAGGAGCGAAACCCCATGCCATAGAGTTTGCTCGGGTTTGCGCCCAGGCTCGCTTCGATGTCTCGAAGAGACTCTCGCCACGTCAACTGCGCAAAAGCCATGACTCGAAAGGGCTCGGCCGCCGACAACGACCGCACACTCGCATTTCCCTGGTAACGCTTCACGATTCTAGAGAAACTCGACCAAGGGATGAACTCCATGACTTGTACAAACAATGTCTTGCCGATGTTAATGGCGAACCCCAGGAATCATTGTCAATCCCGGGAAGTTACCCATTTTTAGCTGTCTGCAGTTCAAATCGGCACCAAACAAGATTACCCCTTAACCCGCGCCCAGTAAGCTTCTCTTCGTTCACTGGGATCATTTAGCCGTACAGTAGTGACAAAGCTAAAAAAATAGTTAATGAAGATTCAAATTGTCGCGGAACTTGCCCAAGGATTTGAAGGAGATCCTCGACAAGCCCGCCTTTTGTTATGCGCTGCTGCAGCGGCAGGGGCTGATGCAGCGAAGTACCAGCTTGTGTATGCTGACGAACTCGCAACCCCTGATTACAAGTATTACGATTTGTTCCGCTCCCTGGAAATGCCAGATCAAATCTGGGCAGATCTCGCCGCATACGCGATAGAGCAAAAGATTGAGCTACAACTAGATATTTTTGGCTCTCGCAGTCTTGGGCTTGCGGAAGAGATTGGTGTGAAAACTGTGAAGCTACACGGCACAGACATTTCTAATGTCGCTCTCCTCGATGAAGTTGCGCAGAGTGCAATTCATCGCGTGTTCCTAGGAGCGGGTGGGGCTCACCTCTCAGAAATTGAGGAGGCAGTATCAAGGCTTCGGATGAAAAGTGTCGTCGTCCTATTGGGTTTTCAAGGTTACCCTACCCCCACGGACACCAATCAGATATCCCGGGTTCGATTTCTAGTCGATCATCTATCTACCCGAATGGAAAACATTGAAATCGGTTTTGCAGATCATGCTACGCCGGAATCTCCGCTTAAATACGCCCTCTCGGCAGCGGCATTGGGTGCTGGCGCAGCGGTAATTGAAAAACATCTAACGCTGAGCAAAACCATGAAGCTCGAGGACTATGAATCCGCCTTAAATCCCGATGAGTTTAAGGATTTCGCTGAACTGATTAGAGAATGCTATTACGCGCTTGGTAAGGTAGAGCTCCGAGATACATTCGGTATGTCCGAAAACGAAACAAATTATCGAAAAACGATTCGTCGTCATGTTGTTTCTTCGAGGGAAATATCGACAGGAACAGTGCTTTCCCCGGCAGACCTAGTCCTGAAACGTACTGCATCCAACAATCCAATCACCAGCCTGCGCGAAGCGTATGGGAGAGTCAGTTGTCGGTCGTTGTCGCCAAATACGGCATTGCAAGTGAACGATATCGAGTAACAGTAAAAGGAGATTGCAATTAAACGCCGTCTCGTTGCAGCCGTTGCGTGCAGAAATCAGGGCTCTCGCCTATACGGCAAGCCACTACAGAATCTGGATGTTTCAGGATCAGTGCGAATCATTGACAATATCACCGCTTGTCTCCGAACTTTGCCTTCTATCGATGAAATCGTTCTTGGCATTTCTGAGGGTGTCGAAAATGAGATTTTCAAGGAAGTATGCGCTTCCCAAGGGTTGCGGTATGTGGTTGGCGATGAGACTGATGTCTTATCGCGATTGGTGGGTTGCGGTCAATTGGGCCATGCAACCGACATTTTTCGTGTGACGAGCGAGTCTCCTTTTCTCTACTTTGAGCAGGTTGAAGAGCTTTGGGACTTGCATCAGCAGCAATCATTCGACGCGACTTTTATGGATGATGTCATTGATGGCTGCGGCTTTGAAATTATCCGGCAGGACGCTCTTGAGCTATCACATGAAAATGGTGATCAGCGGCATCGTTCAGAACTTTGTACTCTCTATATCCGAGAACATCTCGCAGATTTCAAGGTTCATAAAGCAAGACCTCCAGCGGCTTTGATCCGAAAAGATCTACGCCTAACAGTCGATAATCCCGAGGATCTAGCTCTGTGTCGAGCCGTTTATGGGATATTTAAACACCTCGCTCCACGGATCCCGGTTTCGCAGATTGTGACCTTTCTTGATGCGAATCCAAAGTTGATTGACTGGATTGCGCCTTACACTGAAGTTGGCTATTCGACCATGTATCGCTAACGACTGTTCGTAGTTATTAGTTGCACACCAAAACCTCAAAGATATCCAAATGAACGAAACCCACCAAATTGTTAATTTTGACAAATCGAATACTTTTTCCGCCGAAATAAATAATCTAATACCTGGCGGTTCGCATACCTATTCTAAGGGAGATGATCAGTTCCCTGTAAATGCGCCCGCTGCAATAACTCACGGAATTGGTGCTCGCGTATGGGACGTAGATGGTAACGAGTATATTGACTGTAGTATGGGGCTAACGTCTGTTTGTATTGGCCATGGTTACGAACCAGTAGCACGGGCAGTTTCTGAAGCTGCATTTCTTGGTACTAACTTCCAACGGCCTGCTTCAATTGAACTAAATGCCGCAAAAGTTTTTCTTGATACCGTTCAATCGGGTAATATGGTGAAATTTGCGAAGAATGGTTCAACGGTACTTACTGCCGCAGTGAAACTGGCGCGCGCATTTACTGGTCGCAACCGCGTCGCACTA
>JACCDW010963416.1_pt1 | contig 12810 bp, 7 predicted proteins | sample 7449781 | NCBI WGS metagenome assembly JACCDW01 (sample SAMN15323449, study PRJNA562643) | freshwater metagenome | isolation source: river surface water | place: USA:Blue River Watershed | collected 2017-08-18 | reverse complement strand
CGCCTCAATAGGATCTGGGTGAATTCCGCCACGAGCATTACGTACAGTGGCAACATGATCGATGTTTACAGCTAAATGAATCATTGTATTTCTATTAATTGAGCCGACTTTGACGCATATTTATCAATGATAGTGTGCAGACAATAGAAAAAAGGGACATATCTTCAAATTGATATATCCCTTTACATTCGAACTCCCTTTCAACTACTCTTTATACAAGAAGGGCACCGTTACAGATTTTCCATCATCAGTAGTAAGCATTACATAGAGCATGCCTTTTTGAAAACCACTGAGTGGAAGCTGCTCACTATGTTCACCTATTGAATATCCTTTTTTAGGCAAAACTCTGAGTGCTCTTCCTACTTCGTCATATATTCGAATATTGATATTTTCTGGCTTTTCAACCATGAAGGAAACCATCAAATAATCGCCCTCTTTTTTTGTGAGAGGAAGGATATTTGCACGAAAATCGTGAGTATTACTAATCACATATCCTTCATTAAGCATATGCCCAGTCTGTACAGGGACAGTCCGCATTATTCTTGAGCTATTTCTGATGTGCAAGTTTCCATAAATTTCTGTGGTATCTCGCATTCCAATTCTTGATGCATATTTTACGCGAAGTAATTCACCAGTATTGTCAAATCCACTTGGAGCATCAATCAATGCATAAATGGAATTATCATTTACTCTCTTTGAGACAATCTTTGCATTTTTACCTATGGTAGAATCTGGTATAATAAACACATCAATTGGTTTCACATAAGTGCCATTCAAAGTTATATCTACTTCATATTTGGATCCACCCCAATCAGATGCATTATCATTTGTTCGAAGAACAAATACTCCAGTATCAAGCATAGTAGATCTAATCGGATTTACAATCATTCCCCAACCAAGGAAATCTGGATTTTTTTTGCTTATTAATGTAGAACCTACTACTGCGAAACCGGTATTTGAAGATTGGATTCGTCTTGCAGCATTTGGCATATCATTATCACAGAAACTTGATGGACCAGGATCGCAGAAAAACATCTTCCATGCTCCTTCATCAGCTTTGATTGCAAATTCATAAATGGTATGTGGCTTTGGATCTCGTGCGGAACTATCCATACCGAACTTACCACCCTTTACTATACTTGTATCGCTTGAAACATCCTGTCCATTCAGGAATACACGAATCCCTTTACGAATATTATGATACACATATATTCCCCAATGTTGCGTTCCGCCACCGGTAGTCAATTCGAAAAGATTATAACAATTCTCTTTATCTGGTTCTTCGCTTCCGAGCACCCAATCATTGAGTATATATAAAGTGCCATTGCAATAATCAGCATAAAGATCCGAATATTTTCCGCGAGCTGCTTTGACTTCTGACCACTCTTTGGTTCCATCTTGGAATCGCGTAAATTTTCCATCAATATCATGTTTTGAAAGACAATTTGGATTAGCTCCGATAGAACCTGTTGCTCCAAATGAAGAACCATTTTTTCCTAAAGTTCCGGCTATGACCATTGGTTCTGTTGCAAGTCCTGCCGCTCCTGCAAGTGGAACATAGCGATCATCTTTACGCAATACAATTCCGGTATCATTCATGATTCCATGATAATAGGAAGGATCTTTTACGAGTGCATAACCGGTATCATTACATTTGACCAGAGGACCGAGACTTTGAATAGGACTTGATAGCACAGGAATCATGAAATTACCCGGCTTTACTTTCAATGCATATTCATATATGGTGTGTTTATGCTGGAATAATGGCGAGGATGAAAATGAATAAGCACCTCCAATGACGATATCTTTGTTTTGGGATACATCAATACCATTTCTCTTGACAGACATACCTCTTTTCTTATCATTATAGATACGGATTTCCCACCTTTCTTCCCCATTGCCCGAAGACATTTCAAAATATGCATAGCATGTGGATTTATCAGGCTCTGTGCTTGTCCAATCCCAATCATTGAGAAAGTACATTATACCTGATTCAGCACAGTAATCAACATAGATATTTGAAAATCGTGTTTTCATTGGAGTGATATCACTCCATTCATATTTTCCACCTGATACTTTCCCTGAGAATGTACCATCAATCACATGCATGGGATTACAATTAGAATATGGTGTATTTGAATGTCCTCCGGGTGGATTATATACTACAGGACCTCTTGGAAGACCTTTGGGATTTTTCCCTGCTTCAATAGGCTTTCCATATTGCTTGGATGGATCCGGTTCATTACCTGTTGGCAATTCTTCTATATCTCTTTTACCTGGAATAATGGTAATTGTAGTCATTCCAGATGGGCCATCATCCAATCCATATGTAACAGTTTGAACTCCCTGCAATCCTATGAATGGAATCTCAAATCTGATTTGGGTTGATGTTATCGTAAATGTATCTATTGGAATAGTACCAATTGAAATATTGTGTTTTCTTCCAGTTCCCGTATTGAATAGTGCTCCATTCAATGGAATGATCGTTACAAAATCACCTGCATAGGCTGTAGCAGGGGCAACTGAAATAGCAATAGTTTGTTGCGAATACATTGGTGCCCATAACCCCAAAATTCCCGCAATAAATAGCAGTACGAATGTACGCATAGAATGTACCCTTTACTGTTTTATTAATGGGTGGCTCCCCCGAGCCACCCGAAATATCTTCATTCAATGTTATTTAGTGATGATCATTGGACGCATAATAGTCATTCCATCGATCTTGATGATCACTGAATAATATCCCTGAATTTCACTAGTCATATCAATTGCAATTTTATATCTACCTTGATCTTGTGGCGCATTTAATAGTGATCGAATCAAAGAGCCATCCTGAGCATAAATTTCGATAGACACATTACCATATTTTTCAACTTCATAACCAAGTATTGCCTGACCATTGCTAGGATTTGGCATGAGTTCGGAGACTGGTTGTGCATCTTCACCACGATATACATATTCAAAATCTTCGACTGAAGTTACAGTATCTACTTTTTTGGCACAATTTGGTTTATACGTAATGGTATTGATTTCAACTTTTCCATTGACAGGCATCATTACTTTTATTGTGCGAAGTGTATCATCAGGGCCATTGCAAGGAGGTATTGGAACTCGCAATATGCAGCAACGATCATTTACAACTTCTCTAGTCAATTGTTTATACACGGAATCCAAAGAACCTGCTGAATACACTTCAAATGTTTTACCTCTTGTCAATCGTGCTAATTCTTTCAAATCATTCAAACCAGCAAGATCGAGAGGATCATTCTTATTTAGACCGAAAGCAATCGAATAAATCGGCAGAGGATTTATAGTGTCTTCCTTAATCTTATTGACAACTGCATTGAATTCTGGCCATCGATTATTTCCACCATCTGATAATAAAATGATAGCTCTGTTGGGATTAGGATGTTTTCTGATAGAATCAATCGCACGAATGACTGCTTCATTCATTGCTGTAAAGCCAGTTGGTACGAGAGAATTGATTGCATTCTTCAAAGAATTTTTATCTTTTGTCCATGTCTGATCCACTCTGCTTTCATCAGCAAATGATATGATCATTGCTTCATCTTTACTTCCCAATCTATCTACAAATTGTGTACTTGCATCTTTTGCTTCGGTTATACGAATGCGTGAATCAACAGGACTGATAAAATCAAGCATACTCCCAGATCGATCTAGGACCATTGCGAGTGCAACACCTCTTTCATTAGGTTTTGCGCATTCAATTGTTTCGGGACATAAAAAGAAAGAACTGTCTATGATCGATCCAACTGAATCTTTGGAAGAGCGGATTTTATGAAAAACAGCCAAATCTGTTGTTTCTGAAAGAATATTCTTCTTTCCGGAAACAGAAGTAGAATCATCGACAAATACTCCGATTGACAAGTCGAGTGCAATCAGCACACTATCTTTATCATAAATCGGCTTTGGTTCTTCGCAGAATTGAACTACGGTTTCCTCAATTGTGACAGTGAGTGCACCTGAATTGTCAAGATAGGATGGGAGTGTTCTTTCGAGAACAATACTTTGCACTGAATCGATGATTTGCAATTTGAATGGCTTACCTGTTCCATTCACTTGAAATTGATATCTATTCGATGCATTATGTGTGAGAAATGGAATAACCCGTCCATCAAATCTAAAACCAAGATGTTTTGCAGCATTGATGGAAGATCTTGTTGCCTTATTCAAGCCTGGAATTCCATTCTTTTGCAACTCAGTTGGATAGGTAGTATCATTGGTAAACAATAATGGCAAAGGATAAATTGTATACTTTACATTATTAGCATCGAATATTCTAAAAGGCCAAACTTGACTATTGATACCGGATGGAACTGAATAAATCGCCAGTCCATCTCCTTTAACTGCATTGGGTTCACTAGTGAGCGAGTAGTTTCCTTGAACAGTGACTGTGTAAATAACTGAAGGATTAGTCACGAATGTGCTAATAATGGATCCATCAGTAGCAGGAACTGTATAGTCTGCTTTTGCATTTGGTTGAGCCAAGCTATCTATACTAACCAAGCCACATACAAGCAATAAAATACAATATGTTAAAACTCTTTTCATGATTCTTCTCTGATTTGATGATTTTGAGGTATTCAGCATGATATTTACTCCTGAATTAAGATTTCATGCTGTGAGAGTTTTTTCCCCTTCACAAAAACTTCCGCTGTATATGCACCGACTTGTAATTTTAGAGCATTTACTGTAATCACATGCTCACCCTTTCCTAAACGAGATTGATAGACTGACTTGATACGCTTCCCTGTATTATCTACTAAATCAATTCGTACTTGCTCACTCTTTGATAAAGTGACAGGAACCATGATTTTTGGTATATCACGCTTAATTAATACTGATTTCGTATATGATTTATCGCCACTCTCTCTTCTTCCAAGAAATGATTTTGCACAACTTGTTTTATAAGTAGCCGATTTTGCACTCACTCCACCTTGATAAGGATAATAAATCATAACAGTGCGAATGGTATCTGCTAAATTATTTTCACAATCCTTCACTGCATACTCAATCGTGCAACATTCCTCTTCACGAATGCCTTTACTTATCAATGCATAGATTGAATCTAAGGCCTTCGTTTGATTAACTAGGAATAAACCTCCTCTCGAAGCATCGGTGATTCTCTTCATCTTGAGTAGACCAGCTCTATTGTCTTCAACATTCAAGGAATCATCTCTTTTCAGAATCGGATCAGTGAGTGTTGTATTATAAACTGTATCCATACCTAAAGCAATAATGAAAACGGGTATATCACCAGCTTTTGGAAGAGCATCTATTACTTCCTGTTCATTGTCAGGTGCCACATTATTTGCGCCATCGGTGAGTGCAACAACAGCACGAACTCGATTTTGATATAGTTCAGTTTTAGCAATTGCTGTTTTTAGTGCTCTGTGAAGTGCTGTCTTAGAATTCCCCAATCTATTTGCATAAGCATTAATTTTATCAGTGATCATTTTTTTATCAGAAGTCCAATCTTGATCGATGGTAATATCGCTTGAATCCGAAAATGAAAGTAATAATGTCTGATCTTTAGCACCTAGATTATTGACAAAGTCAGTTCCGGATTTCATCGCCGCATCAATTCGTATTGTCTTTGATGAGTCTGTATCACTTACGTCAAATTTCATTGAACCGGATCTATCAAAAACCATTGCAATAGAAACAGCTTCTACTGTCTTATTACAGTAAATGGTATCAGGACAAATAAAGGCTCCATTTTCATAAATGGCAACTTGGTTTTTGTCAAACAATATGTTTTTTCTGCCTTTTACATTGTTCGTATCATTTGCAAGTACAGAAACATCCACCTTAATACCTTTCATTTTTTTATCGGCATTTAGAATTGGAGTCGTGGAACAGATATTGACATTGAATGGTTGAATTTCTTCGATGAGAATAGTTAATTCACCTGAATTGTCTGCATATGAAGCAGTGGGGTCGGCAATAGGTGGTTGGCTAATTGAATCAAGAATAGCAAATGATAATGGTTCACCCTTACCAAGCTTTACAAATTGGTATTGATGTCCAGCAGAATCATATCCAATATCAAGTAATGGCTCACCATTCACTCTGAATCCAGTCCATTTTTTAAAATTGAATTCATAAAATGGAAACAAAGATCGCTCCAGAGGACTATCGGGGAATGTCTTTGCATTACCAACCCATGCAGGTAATCGAATTCCCGCTACTGTATCTCCGCTCATCACATCTACATATTCTTCAGCAGGCCAAAGATTATTATCTATGCGTGTTTTAGGTACATCATAGATATATGCAGCATCTAATCCATTACCGAGATACTCTGGCCAAATGGAAAATTCACCTGTTACGGTGATTCTATATTCGACTCCACTCTTAAGAGATTCGGATAAAACAGGTTTTCCTGAATTAGCCTTTATCTTGAGAGTTTGAGAAAATTGTGCTTGCGCATCAATGCCACAGAGTATCATAATAAGCAGCAAGAATCGCAAAACATGTGTTTTTGTAAACATCAATGTACCCTAAAATTTGTGTATATCATTGCCTGACAAACAGGCCCCCATTAAAAATTCCATTTTATTGCATGTCATATTCAGGGGGTTTCATATGCATGACATATGCCCATTTTCAATAATGATGCCAAGGATATTTTACAAATAGATGTCAAAATTCTATAATGACAACAAACTCTTTAAAATCAGATACTTAGCAAATTATCAACATCAATCAGTACCATTTCAATTATTATAATCTGAATGTCAGACTGTGAAGAAGTTTTCACACATGACACAAAAAAGGGCAGATTGTAAATCTGCCCTTTTATGCATGAATTTCAAATTCCTTTTTCTGTATTGAATCAATCATTTGTTGTTCCAGCATCTCTTTTTCCCAAAGTAACCTTGCACTTCCAATAAGTGCTATGAGATATCCCGTTGTAATAAGACCGGATCTTGATTCATAAACCCCTTCAGCATAATTCGTGATACTATAGCATATCAATGCTGTAGCAGAACCAAGGGAAAGTATCTGTATGAGTGCATCCTGCCTGTTTTTTCTAGCCACAATCACACCTGTGATGATATGATAGAGTATGATCATCCAAAATGTGACAGCCAAAGGTATTCCGGCTTTGAACATAAGACCCGAATATCCATTATGGGAATAGACAGCACGCAAATGAGCCATCAGAATCAAATCATATCGAAGATGTTCTTTTTGGAAGCCATTGCCACCAAGTGGATAATTCATTACTCCCCGCATGACTTCTTGTGTCTCCAATACCCTACCAAGATATGATTTATCAGTATTGAGATTCACGCTGCTGGATAGTCTTGTCTCTACCACAGTAAAAGCAAGTTCGGACGCATTTGGAAAAAATGTGATAAGTACAAAAACGGCAGCGGCGATGAATGCCGAGAAAGTTCCGATTAACAATCTCCTTTTTGAAGCATCCAGAAGAAATACTAGAATGAAAAGACTCAGCAAGAAAGCAACCCATGAAGTTCTTGCAAGCGAGGCCACGAGTACAAGAATATAGAGCGTTGCAAAAGATATTGATATAATCTTTCCGGTGATATTTTTCATACTGATGAACATCATCAATGCTATAATACCAGCCGCACCAAACATAGAAGCATCATTACGCACACCTTTATACAGCACTTCATACCCATAAGTGAACTTCGCAGTTACTTGCTTGTATTCATATAAATTATAGAGTCCGAATCCGGCAAATACAATCGATAAGAGTATAATGAGATAGAGTATTTGTTGTCTGGTTCTAAAATGCTCTCGAATTGGAAAATAAAAGAGAATTAATACCGGTAATTGCCAACTACGAATCCATTGCATCGGCTCGACATCATTTCCATAGGAAACTATCACACTAAAAAATGATGCTGCAAAAAAGAGTCCAGATAGAACATCGCCACCATTCCTAAAGATCTTTCTGCGTCGTATTAGCAAATGCCACAAAAACCATAGAATGAGAGAGCCATGATAATATGCTGCAATCATCACTTCCAATAAACCAATACCTGCATCAGTAGACTTACTAAAAAAGGGCAATAGTACAATTGCGCTCGTAAGCCAAATACGCGCCATTATGGAATCACTATAATCCCGAGGGTCATATGGAAGATTGAAAACTGACAAATAATATAAATTGATTTGTGAGTAAAGAACAAATTGAGTTGAATAGATATTATAAAATATTCTCCTTTAAATTACCGGTTTTATGGGAGATGTCTGCAATGTGGTTTTGGAGGAGGGTTTTGAGTGGCGAAAGAAAGGTAAGAATTGAGGAAGTTGGGATACTCCCGCTCTCCGCGGGTATGCTCTCCTTGGCTTCGCTCGGAGAGTATTATATGTAACCCTTGCAAATTCGAGGATACGCTCGGAGAGCTTTGTAAGCACTCCGAGCGAAGCAAGAGGCTGCACGCCGAGCGAAGCCGAGGCGGGACATTATCAAATTAATTTGGGAATTCAAATGCCAGGTTACATGTATATTCTCCGATGTTCTGACCATAGTTACTATGTAGGGAGCACAAAAATCTTATGCGCAGATTACATGAGCATATGTCCGGTATTGGAGCAAATCATACAAAAGTGAGGTTGCCCGTGACTTTGGTGTATGTTGAGGTATTCGACTATGTCTATCTGGCGTATAAGCGAGAAAGACAAATCCACAATTGGGGACATAATAAGAAAAAGGCACTCATAGAAGGTAGTTATGAATTATTGCATTCTCTTGCAGAATGTAAGAATGATAGTCATTGGAAGAATTTGAATAATAGGTGAGTGAATCGCTCTCCTCGGCTGCGCTCAGAGAGCATTGTATATAACCCTTACAAATTCGAAGATACGCTCGGAGAGCTTTGTATGCATTGCTGGTGAATTCATAAGATTTAATAAAATTGTTAAAAAGTGTGAATCATTAAACCAAAAGTTTGCGCTAAAGTCTAATGAGATGGTTTTTACACTTAATCATTTGTGAATGAGATTATGAGATATTACCTCCTTACTTTTTGTTGCATAATATTTTTTACAAACTCAGGAATGGCCCAATTACCTAATATCATTCTGGGCAGACCTACTGATACATCCATAACTGCAAGTATCATGATGGATACATCCATGGAATTATATGCTGAATATGGAATCTCACCCGGCATCTATTCCAATACTTCCAAAACCATTCAAGCTGAGGCGGGCATACCTTTTGAATTAGACCTTACAGGTCTTCAACCTAATACACGCTATTATTATCGAGTGCAATACAAAGCAAATGGTTCTTTTATAGCTACTCCTGAATATTCATTTCATACACAGAGAGCAAAAGGAAGTACATTCAAATTCACAATCGAAGCTGATGAACATCTCTATGACAAAAAGGGAGTGAGAAGTCTTTATCAGGTATGTCTTGCCAATCAAGCAGCAGAAAAACCTGACTTCATGTTTTCCTTAGGTGATACATTCGGTGATGATCATAATCCATTTGATATCACATCAAAAGAACTGCAAGATCTTCATCTTGATTATAGACCATTTCTTGGCAATATTTGTCATTCCATCCCCTTCTATTTTTGCTTAGGTAATCATGAAGGAGAAATGGATTATTATCTGCTAAAAAATCCGGGTGCGAATCTTGCTGTTTGGGGTACACTTTGGAGAAAGTTCTATTATCCAAATCCCTATCCAAATAGCTTCTATTCGGGTAATACTAATGAAGAAGCATATGGCATTGGGACACCTGAGAACTATTATTCATGGACATGGGGTGATGCATTATTTGTTGTTCTTGATGTATATCGTGATCAATGCGATACTTCAGCAAAACCCCAAAATTGGAACTGGACTCTTGGCTATCCGCAATACTCTTGGCTAAAAAAAACACTTGAAGAAAGTACTTCCAAATACAAATTTGTTTTTGCTCATCATGTACGAGGTCAAGGTAGAGGTGCTATTACAAATGCTAAACTATTTGAATGGGGTGGCAATGATTCGAAAGGTAGCTATCAATTTGATAAGTATAGACCTAATTGGGGCAAGCCCATTCATCAACTCTTTGTAGACAATGGAGTAAATATATTTTTCCAAGGTCATGATCATCTTTTTGCACATGAAATACTTGATGGTGTGACATATCAAGAATGCCCCATGCCTTCTGATTCTACATATGAGATCGGTAAATTAGCTAATGCTGATGCCTATGTATCTGATACACTTGGGGGATCAGGACATCTTACTGTAACAGTTTCGCCTCAAGGCGTCAAAGTCGACTATGTGACGGCTTTTCTTCCAGCAGATACTGCTATAGCAGGACCTCATAATAGAGATATTGCCTTCTCATATACTGTAGGATCAACAACAGGTATTTTAGATAATAATCCGATAGATGAAAAAATTGAGCCATCAGTTTTTGACAAATCAATTACTATATATGATGATTCAAATAGCACTCTTATAACATTAATCGATATCTTAGGCAATATAGTAGCGCAAGCCGAAGGAACTACTTTGCAAACTGAATATCTCCCTTCAGGTCAGTATATGTTAGTGCAAAAGAATAGAGTTTCAACAATTTCAAGATCAGTTCTCATCATTCATTAATCTCATCAGTCCATCAATGAAATTAGTCATTTTCATATTTATCATTTGCTTACAGAGCATCAGTCTCATTGCACAATCTGTTATGAGATCAGAAATGATTGGTCGTCCCACTAATCATTCAATTACAATATCAATTTCATTCGATCAAGATGTGTATGTTAGAGTGAAATATGGAACTTCAGCATTTATTAGAGATCTATCTATACCATGGCGACAAGCAAAAAAACTAGAACCAATTGAAATGTTGATTGATGATTTGAAGGAATCACAGGACTATTCATATTCAGTTGAATATACACTTGATACTATCAAGGGTGAGATATTCAATCAACCAACTCGCTTATTTCGAACTGCTAAGAAGCCTGGTGAAGCATTCACTTTCGTTGTTCAGGCAGATCCACATTTGGATGTTCAGAGTGATACAGCTTTATATGCATTATGCTTGCAAAATCAATTAACCGATATGCCTGATTTGATGTTCGATTTAGGCGATATTCTAATGACAGACAAGTTAGGAAATGCCCAAAAGGTAGTCACTAAAGATACCATTCTTTACCGTTGCAATCTCCTTCGCTCATTTTATGAAAAAATCAATCATTCTATTCCTTTATTCATTGCTCTTGGCAATCATGAAGGTGAAGCAGGTTGGAACCTGAAAAATGGTGGCGATAATTTTGCCGTATGGTCAACAAATGAACGCAAACGCTTTTTCATGAATCCATATCCGAATGATTTTTATACAGGTGATACAACTCAACACCCATATGTTGGAATTCGACATAATTATTATTCATTCACATGGGGTGATGCCCAATTCTTTGTCTTGGATCCATATTGGTACACAAATCCTAAACCTGATAGTTTAAATGGTTGGAGATGGACTCTTGGGAAAACGCAATATGATTGGTTAAAAAAATCTCTCGAGCAAAGTACTTCCACTTTTAAATTCATCATGGCACATCAACTGATTGGAGGAGATCCATTAGGAAGAGGAGGTATTGAATTCGCTTCATTATATGAATGGGGTGGAAGTAATCTTGATGGTACGCGTGGGTTTGAACAAAATAGACCAGGCTGGTATAAACCAATCAAGGATTTACTCCGCGAACATAAAGCAACCATTTTCTTTCATGGCCATGATCACTTCTTTGCTAAGCAAGAAATGGATTGTTTGATTTATCAAGAATGTCCACAACCTAGTCACCCTAATTTTTCTGGAGTTAATTCTGCTAAAGATTATGGATATGTCAATGGAGAAATCTTACCTAATTCAGGTCATATGCGCATTCGTGTTCAACCTAATCAAATTCAAGTTGAATATGTGAGAGCATATCTACCCAAAAATGAAACCGGGTCTCGAAAGAATAAAGATATCGCAGCAACTTATACTATTCCTGCGAACAAATGCTATGATAGTTTGAGCACCGGAATACCCATGTTTTGGAATGATGAATATCTTAGAAATGAACCATATCCCAATCCATCCAATGGAAATATGGTCTTCCCTATTGATATTCACAAAGCTGCTTCATACGATCTATTGGTATTTGATCTCTCAGGCAATATTCGCAAGACTATATCCAAAGGAATTATGCTTGAACCAGGACAATATCATGTGCAATGGAATGGAGTGGATGATTTGGGCTCCACTTTAGAAAACGGAACTTTCGTGTATATCCTCAGTCAAGATGGAACTGCTATACACACCGGTACATTCATCATTCGGGATTAATCACTAATAGCTTTACATCTGAATATCATTTACATTCTCTTATTCATATATCTATTTTGTTACGGATATGAACTCTCTATAGATATTGCATGGAAGGATGGCATATTCCCCATAATTACCTGTAGCATTATCAACTTACCATATCTAAATTCTTTCCATCAACATAAATGATAATCCTTAAGGGATACCTACCTCATTGAGACTAATTCTTTGAATTCTCTCGAAAACCGATAAGAATTCTTAAATCTGCTACATTTATCCATTAACAATTGTTAATGCAGATATTATATCTACATTACACTATATTTGCAGTCCTTTTATTTATATCCCATATTTATATTAGACTGATGACCCAAATTATAGTACATATTGCAGATAGCAGTCATTTCCATTTTGCACCTTTGATTTGCGATGAGATTGAGATTTCAGCAAAGATCAGAGGTACCGGCATTGCGAAGAGAACT
>JACCDW010667141.1_pt1 | contig 12811 bp, 15 predicted proteins | sample 7449781 | NCBI WGS metagenome assembly JACCDW01 (sample SAMN15323449, study PRJNA562643) | freshwater metagenome | isolation source: river surface water | place: USA:Blue River Watershed | collected 2017-08-18 | reverse complement strand
TATGTCTGCTACGTTTAACGTCCAGCTTGACGAGCAATACCTAGACCGCCAGTTGCCACTGTCTTGTATGAAACCCGTTGCGGCGCAAGGGATCTCAAATTCCACGCACGATACGAATTCGTATCAGTAGGTATAAATACCTAGGGAAAGGCAGGGATTGAGGGCTGTAGTAACCCCTGGCTCTCACCAGGGGAAAGTACAAACGTCAATCAATGCACTTCGCTTCTATAACGAAGCTAAGATCCTCTGGCTTACGTGTAATAAACACTCGCCATTGATGGATCTCAACGCAATCACCGCGATCAAAGCTATCCATAAACATCTCGGCCTGAGCTAGCTCAAGCTCGTGGATGTAAAGATAGCTAAGCAACTTATCCATCAGACGCTTCGGGCTAATGCCCGCAGCCCTGAAGAATCCTGGTGCTAATGTCACCTTCTTGCCGTTAACAAGTGCAGCGACTGCGCACTCGCAACGGTAGTCAACTTCGTAAGCGCTGATCGTCGTAACAACTGTTGCCATGGTTCTGAATACAATGGTTTGCCTGCGTTTCTACGGATGCGCAGCCCCCGATAAACTATTCAACCCATCCCACCTTTCTTTTTTTCTATACGCAATTCATTTCGCGTGGGGTGTTGTAGAAGCGTCAGGAAATTTTTTATCCTTTTTGGGGTCCTATAGAGCCGTTTTCCTAAAAAGTGTAAGGGTATAACCTGTTTTGCCCAAAAAAACAGACAAAAATGCCGGGGTGTTATCCCCGGCTATGCGTTTGATAAGTTAAATGTGTGGATTTACATACTTTGTTGCATCCACCTGGAGGAAGCGTTGACTGCTTTCTCGCGAGATTCAAGATCTGGCCGCTCTTCTGCTAATTTTTGACGTGCGCCAATAATAAAATTGTCTACTGCAAGGCCGCTGACACCTTTGGATTCCAATTCTTTTGCTTTACCAGCAATTGCCTTGAGTGCAAGGCCGCGTTCCATGCGATTTTTAGGGTGCATGACCTTATTGCTTGTGGGTTAACTTAATTTTCCTTGTTTCAAGTCTAGCGTATTCATCATTTTCTTAAATTTTTCCCCTTAAAATACAAATAACAAGAACTTTATAGCTGATAAATTCCCCATGGCCCTGTCTCCCGCTGATTTCGCTGCATATAGCCGTGCCACTGGGACTCCTTATCCCGAAGATCCGGAAGAAAGGGCTGAACTTGCGCCAGAAGTCCTTGAATTCCGCCGTAATCAGCTGCGTGGACCCCAAGAAGAGTCAAATTTACCTGGAATCCTGGGCGCTGTAGCTGCAGGCTTAGGTATTTTAGGCGCTGGTACGTACGGTGGCATGAGATTAGCTGGTCGCCGTAGACCTCAAGCAGAACAAACAGGTTTAGGTGTAAAGCAAGCCGATCTTTCTACTGTTGCTACTACTCCTCCGCCTCGTGTAATTCCATCCCCCTCTCGTGTAGCAGATCCGTGGGCAGATTCCGCAACAAAACCTGCAGCAATCCCTCAAGCAACCGTTGATTTAACAACAATTCAACAAACTCAAAAACCTGTAATTACCGTCCAAGCAACCGAAGCATTAGACGGTGGTCTTGATCAAGCGATTACTAATTTGTCTGTTATTCCTGAACAAAGACAAGTTACTGGCTTTAAAGCTTTCAGCCAAGATGTTGATCGCATTATTCGTGAAGCGCGTCTTCAAGAAGTAACTAATCAATTTCCGACTGAAGTTGCTAATGTTGCACGTGTGCGTCAAGGTATTGTATCAGGTAATCCATGGGAGCTCGAAGAACTTCTTGAAGAAGGTGGACGTCAAGCGCAAGAGTTCTTTGGTGCACGTTATGAACGAGGTGGACGCACTGTTGCCGATTTGACCGGTGAGCTAGAGGTATCTCCCGCTTTTGGCAAGCAACTACGTAAGTCAGGTATTAATGTACGTGGTGGGCGTGGTGTTCAGTTAAGCCAATTTTTTGACACACCTGCCCGTGAAGGTATTGGTGTTAACCGTTTTACGCCAAATGAAATTCTTGAGCGTACCATGGCCGCGGCTTCATATCCGCGTGAAGTTCGAGATATGTTGCTAGATCCAAATATTAAATTATCCGATGTAGTTCCCCTTGGTGCAGTTGAAGCACGTGATGCATATTTAAATAGGTATATGGCGGAGAATGCCGATCGGCTTTACGCTGAATCAAAACAATATGCTTCGACGCTTCCTGAAAATGAAAGATTAGCTTATGAATCTACTTATGTTAAAAATCCTGTTCTTTTCAAAAATCCTCCTACTCCTGCCCAGCTAACTTTAACTCAGTTCCTTGGACGGACGCCTCAAGTGCGAGGTGGAGCCGTGAGTATTAACCCCACCATGGAAATTGCCGGTGGCGCACGCGCTTCGATGCCAGGTGCTTCCGTTGAAGAGCTTCAAACAGCTTCTGTTGGCGGTAGAGGTTTAACTTATGCAGATACAACAGACCTAAAACAATTACAACAAAAAGAAAAACTTGAACAAGCGGGTGTCACATACGATCCCAACACTGGTAATTACTACCAAGAAATCGATGTTCCTGAAATAGATCCAACGGAATACATGACTAGAGGTCCCGAGATGGGGACTGATTACGGAGATACGGAAGGCGTTGGTAATTTACTGATTGAAACTGAATCTTTTACAGAGCGTACCAATCAGGGCACCACACAAATCCCCGGCTTTACTCAGGAGATGTCAGGTTTACGTGGTGGATCTGAGCGTCAGGAGCGCTCTGCTGATTTTGTTATTCCTTTACGACGTACAGCAGAAGGACAGCAAACTACTGGTCTTCAAGTTGTTGCAAACCCAGATCTACCTTTTGGACGTCAATTGCGTTCACAAGACACAGGCTACCGTCAAGGTGGTCGCATTACATCAGAAGATCTCAGTGCACAAGGTACAAGACTCCCTGGTGGCTTTGAAACAGCGCAAGCAAATGTTTCTGATTTAATTGAAACGCTTCCTTTGACAGAATGGCGGCAAAGTGGTGGCGTTATTAGAGGCGATGATGGCAAACTGTATTCTGCTGTTGGTTTAGAAGTTGTTGGTGAGCAGCCCCTGGTTGGGTTTAAACGTTCTCCTGTTGTTGAAGTCGATCCAGCCACAGGACAAGAACGTCGTGTTGGTTTTACGACACCAGAGAATGCACCTCTTTCCCCTGTAGCACTTTCTCGGCAAACTTTACAGCAAGTTGCAGAAAACGCAAAGAATGCTTACTTTAATAATCCCTCTGCAAAACTACGTTATTTACAAGAGCGTAATCCAAAGGCCTTAGAACTTGGAAGAGCACAAGGTAAAACACTTTCTGAGATTGGTGAGCCTTACGACTATCAAGGTTTTATTGCACAACAAGTTGATAAATACTTGATGGAAAATGAGGGTATTGATATTCCTGCTTTAAAACCTGATATTGATGAGGTGACTGGTGAGCAAAGACTCAATAAAGAAGGTAGTACTTTTGCTATGAATCTTCTCAAAACAGAGAAGAGCACTCCTGTTTTTGGCGAAGAATTCTTACTCGATCCGAATACTGGTCAGCGCGTTCCAATGCGGGATGAGCAAGGTAAGATCATGACCAATAGAGGTGGTTATGTCATTTATCAAACCACCGGCAAGAAAGTACCTGTTCCAGGTAAGTTTGATGTTACCGGTGGTGGTGGTGTTGACCCGATGACCATTGGTGAAGGTTATGACAAAGGAAGCGTAGCTTATTTCACGCCACGTATTGAGACATCTTCTCAAGGCAGGGTGATGCAATTAGGTAAAGCCCTTGATATACCTGCCGCTTCAATGATTGGTGCTGTATCAAATCCAATTGGTGTTCTTGCTTCTCCCTTGGTTGCTGGTACGTCCACAGGCAATCTTATGACTGCCCTGCGTAGGCAAATGGAAACTCCGCAGACAGGTGAAGGTTTGCGGAGTGTCCCTGTTCGTGATCCGCGTACAGGAAACCTTATAGGTCGCCAACAGGTTTCCACAATGAATATTGGCTCATTTGCGCGAACACAAAATCCGTACACCGGTGTAGCTTCTCCTGCAATGGGGCCGGCTTCTCGCATACTTTCTGGTAATTACCAATACACAGATCCTCAATTAACAGTTGATCTTGAGCCTACATCACCTCGCCAACAACAGGAACGTAATAGGTTTGCACTAACTGCAAACCTTACACCTGGAGGACAGGTCGTCCGTGGCACTCAACAGCTTGGCATGGGGTTAGGTGAAGTCCCCGCTGGTGTTGGGGCTTTAACTGAATCAGAGACCGTTACTCGCTATGGTGTAAGTGGATCGCAGTTACAACAATTTGGTAATCGATTGATGTCACAAGCAGCTTCTCGGCGTCGTGAACAGTCTGCTCCGGCTGTCGGGGTAGAGTCTGTTCCTGATCCAATTCAGGAACGAAATGACGCAATTGCACGACACATTGGTAACTATATTTCTGCCGCCTCGCAACGTTTAGAAGGACCTGCTTCAATCACTGGTGTTAAACTCAAAGGAGTAGGTCAAAACGCTCTTCGTCCTTATCAGGCTCCGTCTGAAGGAATGATTCAACAGCTAATGCGTGCTGCTCGTCTTCGTTGATCATGGCTGAAAAGAAAAAGAAAGACAAAAAGTGGATTCAAGGCATGGACATGAAGGAAGGCGCCTTCACTGCCAAAGCCAAAAAGAAAGGTATCACTTCTGCTCAACTGCAAGAGAATGTTCTTTCCGATCCAAGTAAATATGACGAAAAAACAGTTAAACAAGCCCGCTTGCGTAAAACTTTAGTAGGATTAAAAAAGAAAAAAGATCGTGAAAAGACCGAGGGGTAATGGCTAAAGATCATCGTTTAGAGCTTGGTCGGTATATTGATTACACCAAGGATATTTTTACCAAGAAAAAACAGCTAAACTTTGATGATCTTTTTGCAGCCAAAGCATCAAGTGGCTCCGCCCCCTGGATGCCAAGTCGTTTTGAATCGACAGATCTACTGCGTAAAGTACAAACACGCAAACTAAAACTTAATCCAGATCTTAACTTTGTTGGTAATCAACCTGAACAGTATGAAGTTTTTGCTGGTTTAGGACGTTTTACACGAAAGGATGACTACGACTTTGAGACTGGTCGACCGTTAACAACGTTACGCCCAGAAGATCAACCAGGTTTTTCCGAAGTTTGGGTCGAAGCTTATCAAATTAGTCCAACTGTTAATCCAGACAAACGCACGACAAATCCAATGCCACGCGTTGCTAACCCTGACCCACGTGGTTATCTCATGGAAACAGCACAACGCAAAGTTGAGGCCGAGATGGACGATGACAAATCAGTTGCTCAGCTTCTTTCGGAGAATCCTACTTCTACGTTTAACAAGAATAATAAAGATCCAAAGAAAGCTTAAATCAAGACCTTTATAATAAAAGAAAAACAATACCATGGCATCTGCGGCTGGTTTTGGACAACTATTAAGAGGAGTCGCTAAACCAGCGTTGACCAGCGGCGCCCTTGCAACTGGGATGTCCCTATTGGGTGGTGCAACTCCTCTGCAAGCCCTTGCATCAGGCGCTGTGGATGTGGGTGCAGATGTGATTACTTTAGGTGCTTTACGAAAACTTGCCCCAAAAGCTTATCAATCACGCACGTTGATTGATAAAAAAACAGGGAAAGAAATTGTTCAGCAGGGTTCTCATCCAATGGAAACTCCGCTTAACATTGGCGCTTCCATTGGTGCTGGTTATTTAACAGCACCTTTAATTTATGGAACCGGACAACAACAGCAAATTGCACAACAGATTGAGCAACGTGCTTTAGTTAATAATTTACAAACTCCTCAGCTTTTGGCAAATGACACTAACTTTCAGTTAACTGGTTTGCCAATGCATCACAATTTTCAAGAGTATTTAAATCAACGTAATAACTGGCAGCAATATTTGAGTTCTGAAGACCAGGCATTGGTTAATCAAACATTGATGGGTGCAGCGTGATGGGGTTTCAGCAATTCCTTAACAAGGTATCGACGGGCGCTAGTGCAAGCGCTGAAGCTAGTCGGCTTGCCTATCTTCAAGGTGAATATAATCCTACGATTTTAAAAGAAGTACCGGGGTTAAGAAAATTAACTCGACAGCAGTATCATCAGAATCTTCAAAAATTAGGTGTCTCCTTTAAGGAAACACCCGTCGAAGCGACCGCTGCTTTTGCCACTCGCTTGATGACGGATCTTACCAATGACGGCACGCGAGGAATCTACTGGCGTTACAATCATCCCTTGGCAATCCTTGAGGCAGGGGCCAAGGCTGCCATTGGCGAGAAGGCGTACGAGGCCTTGGGGCCAGCAAAAACAGGTTTGATTACCGCCAGTATTGCTGTGCCAGTCACTGCTGTTGCTGGAGCATACAACATTCTAAATCCTGGCGAAATGTTCAGGCCAAAAGGTTTTGCTCAGGCTTACGCAGCAGAAGGTTCAGAAGATCGCAGGGAAACCACGCAACCTGTCCCTGAGCTATTTGAACGTTTTTTCCTTGGCCGCACGGGCCGTCCCCTTGCTTATGAAGAAGCGCAAAAAGATATTCCTTCTTTAACACCAGAACGTTACGGCAATTACTTGCGTAATTATTATCAAGACAAAGGATTCCTTGGCATTATTAAAGCAACACCTGAAAATCTTGAAGGCGTGCCAGAGGCCCGCATGCTTGGCTATCCCATCACTATTCCATCTGTTACAGCGGCTGTTGGTGGTTTAGCTGGCGCTGCAACTGCGATACGCACTGCTCCTAAGGTGGGAGGTTCCTTCAGGCGTGGTCTGGCCGGCGCTGTATTAGGTACAGGGGCCGGTGTTATTGCTGGTAATTTAGCTAATGCTGCACTTGCCGCAAAAGCAACGGAACAAAAACTACCGACCGTTGGTCAGTATGAAATAATGCAGTGATAGAATTTATTTAATTAAAGAACCGTATAACTAGGCATGGCCGTAAATTACGCATTCCCGATGGAAGGTATGATGGGGCCGTCAACACCCATTGATCGCATTACCGCCAGAAGCAGTATGTTTGGCGTACCTGGCGCAACTCCAGGTGAACGCGTTATTGCACGTGAAAATTTACAACAAAAAGCGACACAAACGTTAGGAGGCGCACAGACTTTTTTAGGGGATTTTTTGTCTGGTAAACGTCCAGGTCTTGGCCGTACAGCCTTTATTGGGGGAATGATACCAGGCATCATGGCGGCTGGCTCTGAATTACAAGCTGACCGTCCAGCAGGCGCTCTTGGTGCTTTAGGTGCAAGTGCACTTACTTCTGCCGCTGGCGCTGCGCTTCTTAAGGCTCCCTTTCTTCCTGCCAAACTTGCTGGTGGCGCTCTTCTTCTCGGAAGCAGTTTAATTCCTGGCGCTGCCGCTTCTATTACGGAATCACAACTTCAATCAGCTACAGGTAAACCAACTAAGGGCAAAGAAGACTCATTTAGCACACAAATGGCCATGCGTGGCCAGATAATGAATCAAAATCTTGATGGGTTAGAAAGGTCAATTGCTACTAATCTGCAAGCAACAAAAGATCTGACTACTTTCTACAACCAGGCTCAAGTCCAGCAGTTTAAGGCAATGGCGCCTGAACTGGAAAAAGCCAAGATGAACGACTTTGCGCGTTATCAAACAGCAATGGCTCTTCAGGGTCAAATTCAAGGACAGCTTGGTACGCTTGCTACAGCCGGTGCTCTTGCTCAGGGTGCACAACAAGGTAATTACGGTTTAGTGGCAACTGCACTAACCAATAATCCATACGCAGGCGCAACACTGCAAGCTCCGCAAATTAGCTTTGGTTGATCATGGCCTCAAATATTTTTGGTCTCGGTGAATATGCCAGTACTCCTTCGCTGTATGAAAACTACGGCGGTACCATCAATACTGAAGGCTTTGGTCGTAACCTTCCACAAACCGGCTTGGCTGGTCGTGGTGGTTTAAATATCGATCCAGAAGAGCTTAAGCAGTTTAAAGATGCTTTTGGACCAGATGGTGCTTTGATTTACTGGAGTGAATTAAATAGACGCCGCGAAAGTGATCCTGAAAATCTTAAAAAACAGCTTGAGATTTTAGGCCCCTATCAAAAGGATGTTGCCAGAGAACGGCAGCGCCTTGGCATGGAGTCAAACATCTTTGCTGGTGTCATGAACTTGCCCAACAAATGGCAAGAAGCCATGGCCCAGAAGTTTGCATTCTATCAACCAACCATGGATCTTCTCCGTGGCAACGCAACAGCCAGGGCTCCTTTTGTAACTCGCCAATACATTAACGTTTGACATGGGCTTTCCTACTTTTGGCATTGATACCGCAGGTGCCTTTGGTGGCATCGGAGATGCGTTAACCACCAATCCGTTTGGTGGCGGCCCTTCTTTAAATGTTGGCGGCTTTACAGGAGCTACTCCCAGTTATGGTGGCTTTGGTGGTTCCAACATCAGTAAGATGGGCGGCTTCCTGGGGTTAGCAAACCTTGGCTTAAATGCCTTAGGCATGAGTAATGCTTCTGCTTCTGCTAATCAATTCCAGCAAACTGCTGGTTTGATGGGTGATATTGCCTTTGGTCGAGATTTGTACGCTCTCAATAAAGATATTGCAGAACAAAAAGATGCCGCTCGTTGGGCTTCTAAATTCCAAGTGAATGATCCTTTTTACCGCCAAAATCAATCACGTGCCTATCTTGGAGATATCGCCGGTAAATATGGTGGCACAGCATTTGGATCTTTCGCTGGCCAGTAAATCAATACAGCTAAAATAAAACAATAGATCGATTAAATAAATGTCTTTCAACGTAGGCGGTGGTTTTGGAGGAGCCCTATCCGGTGCGGCAACAGGATCTGCCCTTGGTCCCCTTGGCGCTGTTGTCGGTGGTATCGGCGGTTTACTGACCGGAGGTTTTGGGAGCTCTGGTCCCGCTCCATATGAACCAACCAAACTAGAAGAAGAGCTTGCAGAGAATTACGCCTTCGATCAAGTTAAAGCAAGTAAAGCAAAACGTAAGTCAATCGCAGCACAATTTAGGAATTTACTGGAAGGAGGTAATCGCGGGGCAGCAGAAGCCTTCCTGGAATCCCAGCAAAATTTATATACCAATCCTAATTTCATTACAAAAAGATTAACCAAGAGTTATAAGCAGCCTATTGATTACGGTAGCAGCAGTTACAGAACTCTTGCTGATACCCTGTATGGTCAACAAGGAATTGGTTTAGACGAAGACACTTATTCTTCTTTTGGTGAGCGTGCCAAAGGTTTAAACATCCGCAGTCCACAAGCATTTGCGGATATGATCAAGCAAGATTTAATTGCATCAGGCAAAGTCAAGACGCCTCAACAAGAGATGCTTTCTTATATGTTTGGTGAACCAGCAAGAACATCTAGCGGGCGGATTACAAACCTTTATGATCGTTATATACCGCGAGCTGAGCGCAACGCCACAGCTTCTTCGTCTATTGCATAATAAGGAGAATACAGATGGGAAAAGGCAAAGGTAACAACTCACCTAAGAACAATCCTCCTAAAAGAGATACACCTAAGAACGATCCTCCTAAAAGAGATACACCTAGGAATGATCCTCCTAGGAAAGATCCCCCTAGAACTACCGCCCCTACGACTCCTTTTCAGGATCTTGTTAATTCTGCATCTCAACGCCAGCCAGATAAGCCCGCTAAAAAAGAAACCATTAAGCTGGGCGGCAAAGAAATTGCTAATACTTTTGGGAAAAAATTAGGTCAAAAAGAATTAGAAAAACTAGTAACCAAAACAGGTCTTACTCCTGAATCTATCATCACAAAAGTAAAAGATCGTTTAGATATCGGTATTCGTCCAGGGGCGCGTACGTACGCTAGTACTTGGACCCCTGGTGGCACAACACCAGGAGGTGATGACGGTACAAACAAACCACCTGAAGGATTAACAGAAGAAGAACGCCAAAAATATCTAGATGAAATCGAGGGTTTAAAAACCGAAAAAGCTACGTTATTTCAAAACTTAGCAGATTTTACGACAGACGTTCAAAAGCTTGAAAACGAGGGTGATCTTGATGTTGCTAAGGCTTATGCAGATGCTGACATTAAAAAAGGTCAGTACGCATTAGAGGGCACCAAATACGCTGCAGACAAAGAAGCTGGTTGGCGCACAGATGTTGCCAATATTGAAGTCAAGGGTAAGATTGACTTACAACCGATTATCAATGCAGGCTTGGCCCGCGTAGCTGAAATTGAAGGACAATCGGCTCGCGATGTTGCCGAAACGACGGGTAAATATAGTCTTCAATCAATGCAGACTCGTAGTGAAGCTGACAAGGCTATTGGTAAAATGCAACTTGCCGGGGGAATGTATGGTCTCCTTGGTGCAGCATTTGGTTAATACTGTTTAAAATAGATACATAACCTACGCGTTATTTACATGACTGCTTCTGTACCTACCGGCCAAAGCGCCACTGACGACTACTTTGATATTGATAAGTTCCAGCAACTGCTTGACAAGCTGGAAGGCTCCAAAGGCCGTCAAAAGCGTCAAGAATCTGTCGAAGGTCGTCGCAACATCTATGCTCAAGGCCTTGCCAGCATGATGAGCAACTTCTGATCCACTTAACTTAGAACTATAAGCCATGGCCAGTAGCGTTCCTACAGGTCAAACCGACAACGATGATTGGTTTGATCTAGATAAATACAAACAAGCTGCTGAAGTGGCTTATAGTTTCTCCAAGAAGAAGGCAGAAGATGTCGGTGCACAAGAACGTGAAACCATCGGAAAAGGAGCCGAAGAACAACGCACCTCCGCCGAACAAGGTCAAAAGTTCAAGCAATCCGACGAGGAACGCGACTACCGTCAAGCCCAGCGAGCGTATCGATATTGAGTTATTTGACCAATGGGTCGATAACTTGACATCTGCTGAACAAGAGGCTTTTAACGGTTTTGCTACCGATAGTTACTCAGTGATTGAGTGCTTCCTTTATGCCCGGTTCCTGGGGTATAGAGGAAGCATTGTTCCGTGTGAACTCTGGGTAAAATCTCATTATCCAAAACCAGATCACCGCAAAACACTCTTGTATGAAATCAATGAAATGCAAGAGGACATCCGCAAGCTACGTGCAGATGTTGATGATGGCCTGGTAAAGAGAGACGCAGGTGTTGCCCGCGTGGCATCAATGCAAAAAGAATTACGTGGCACCATTGCACAGATTGAATCCTATACGGCAAGCAGGGATCGCAAGGGTCTTTTGATGGCTGGTGCTGATCGTGCCATACGTGAATTGATGGCGATTTTTAAGGATGACCCGATTGAAATTCCCTTGGAAGAAGCATCAATGAGTGTATGGGCTAAAATTCAATATGAAGAAGCTTAATTCACATTGAACCCATGAAACCTAGCGGTGCGCCACAAGGTGCTAATGATGAACGCCTTGCAGGTGGACTTTTGAATGTTGTTCTCCAACTTCAAAAAAATCGCTTTGGAGGAGTGCGTGAATTACAAGGTTCTCCAATCGGCGGCGAAGCAAAGAAAGGTGCCGAGGTTTTAAACGCAATTAAAAATGACAAAGAACAAAATGCCGCCCCAGCTCCTGGAGCATTTCAAGACGAAGAACGCCAAGAACCAGGACGGCAGCGAAATGTCGGACAAGGACAAGCGCAAAGCGGCTTTGGACAAAGCACGGCAGTACCGCGATAACAAAAAGAAAAACCAGAAGGAAGAAAAGTAAAGTAGTATTCAAGAACACTTGAATACTCTTATCGTGCCTGCTTACCAACATCTTGCTTATCGACGCAATGCTCGGGCAGCGGCACAGAAACAACAATTACGTCCCGCCAAGAATGCAGAAAGCCTTCAACGTGCTAGGGATGATTTCGGTTTCTTTTGCGAATACGTAGCTGATAAACCACCTGCGAACCATCACAAGTATTGGCATCGCCATTTTGTCACTGGAGAAGATAGTAGTTGTCTGGTCAAAATTGCAGGACCAAACGTAGATCTCTTGGCTCCCCGTGGATCTGCAAAATCAACAGTCTTAGGCTTGTTGACAGCATGGGCCATTGGTATCCATACACATGCCCAAAAACCCCTGCAGATTCTTTACCTTTCTTATACGGTTGATATTGCACGTTCCAAGTCTGCAACCATTAAACGCATTATTGAAAGCAAGCGTTATCAAGAAGTATTCCCAAAAGTTCGTCTTTTAAAGAACGTCACCAGTAATGAGTACTGGTCGATTGACCACAAGTTTGCGGGTATCGATACCACAGGTGAAGAACAATTTACCTTGTGTGCAGCGGGCCTCAAGGGTTCGGTGACTTCTAAGCGTTCTCATCTGGTGATGATTGATGACGCTATTAAATCTGCCGCTGACATTGCCAATCCAGATATCCGCAAGCAGATGCAGGAGAACTGGAATGCGGTGATTGCACCCACCATGTTTGAAGGCGCACGTGCCATCTGCCTTGGTACTCGCTTCCGGCATGATGACATCCATTCCACAACATTTAACGAACAAAACAACTGGCAACAGATTGTTCTCTCTGCAATCTTGAATGACCCCAAGACTGGTGATGAAGTTTCCTATTGGCCAGAGATGTGGTCATTGGATTACTTAAAGGAAAAGAAACGGCAAGCACCTATTGCTTTTTCTTTCCAGTACATGAACCAAGTCATCCGCCAAAACGAATTGTCCCTGGCGCCAGAACTGATTGTTAAAGCAGAGATCTCCACGGAGTTTGACGCCTTAGGTGTAGGGGTTGCCTTATCTGCTGGCACTAAAGAAAAGAATGATTACACCGTCATGGTGTTGGGTGGACGTATTGGAGAT
>JACCDW010387500.1_pt1 | contig 12811 bp, 7 predicted proteins | sample 7449781 | NCBI WGS metagenome assembly JACCDW01 (sample SAMN15323449, study PRJNA562643) | freshwater metagenome | isolation source: river surface water | place: USA:Blue River Watershed | collected 2017-08-18 | reverse complement strand
TGGAGATATTGTTGTTTTCAATCGTGGTGGTAATAATCTAACATTTAGTTCGCGTCCGTGGGTAGGGTTCAGTCACGGTGATATTGTAGTTAGAGATTTAGTTGGAGAGGGCGGACAAGTAATAGGTGGAAATCTTAGTGATGCTGTAAGACGGTATAATATTAGAAATATAAGTGACTTCTTTGTTATCATTAGAGCAAAGTCATCCCGTCACAGAGACTTTATAAGAAATATAGCGATAGAAGAATACAATAGATGGACTACTAACAAATGGACAAACGAAGGTCAACCTGGCGCCAGAGAACGTGTAGCTGAGTATTGGGGTGCAGTAAACCTGCCATACATTCCTTCAGAACAATTTATCGCAGCTCCAATCCCTCCACTAAACATACAACCGATACCAAGTTCTATTACTCCCTATATTGAATCGTTAGAATCATTTCATCCAAAAATTCAATATGAACTAACTAGACGTAGAGTCGCATCAGAAACGGCAAACACTTACATGCCGTTTGTAAAACTTACATCACTATCACGGGTATTAACAGACAACTTACCCGATGGGCAAACTTCTGCATATTGTCCCTCTCTCGGCGTGCATGGACAAAACCAAGTATCGTTTGATGATATTTACTTACCACAAAATAATAAAAGTATAATAGGATATGCGGTTAGTGAAGATGGAGTACGAACTGTACCAGTAATTGTTTCCGATTCATCTAAAGATGCAGTAAACATCCCTATACCTGGTATCACTCAAATAAATGTGGACCGCAGTACCGCTGGTCCGATGGGTGTACGTGGTGGATTAATGAAAGCAGATTTAAAAATCGTAGCGTATTCTGTCGGTCAGGTCGATGCTCTACTTAGATATTTTTTACGTCCTGCTACAAGAGTAGTTCTTGAATTAGGTAGAATGTCATCCAATCAAAACGAACGACAACTTAGACCGTTCGATTGGAGAAGAAAAGAAACTGATATTAGTGATTACTTCACTAATCTCATTAGAAATCCAAAAGTACAAGAACAATTTATTAAAGATTATGTTTATGAAAACTATGGGAACTATGAAGTATTTATCTCTTATGTAGTAAAGTTTAATCTGAAATATAATAAGAATAATACATTTGAAATCGATTTAACTTTACATTCCGTTCAACAATTTGAAGTACCTACAAAACACACGGCGGTGCAATCTATTTGTCCAAGTCCTACAAAAGTATGTAATGTAATGGATATTCAAGAATATTTCAGTGATGCATATTCTTGGAAAAATAATCATTTCAATAAGTTAATGTCGTATTACCAAGGACAAATAGTAGATGGAATTACAGCAGCCGGAGTAGATGCAACGTGGAGAACTCAAATTGTTCCAATAAAGAATACAAACACCAATGAGACTGGTGCTGCAAGTACACAAGCAGAAACCCGTGAAAATGAATATTTTGTATCGTGGAGATTTTTTGTAGAAAAGATATTAAATGATAGACGATATGGTATTGCAAGTATGTTGGGAAATGATACATCCACTAGAGCAATTTCTGATTTAGCATTATTACGTCCTGTACTTGAACCCACTGCATCACGGTCAGGTAGTGGATTAATTTCTAATGAAGTGGGATATCATCCTAACCTACGGTCAGTAAACCCAGGTGTAATGCTTATTTATAATGCAGAAGCACAACGACAATATGAAGCATCAACTGATAAACCTTTATTTGAAAGTTTGAACAATGCCGCGGCATCTGGGTCCACCCAAGTAGAAGGAGCATTAAGAAATAATGCATTGGAACAACAAATCAGTGGGTCATCATTACCATTTACTAATAAAGAAGGTCCACCGACTAAACCAGGTACATCATTATTGACCAGAGGGGTGTGGATAAATACCAAAGCAATTAAACAAGCATTTACATCTACCGACACCATTTCCTCTGCTATAAGTTCATTATTAGGTATGATGAATTCTGCAACAGAAGGATATTGGAACCTTCAATTATATTCTACCGATGTAAAAAATCCAGGTCTTCATGTAATTGATATGGGATTGTCGAAACAACCTAAATTAGTTTCTAGTGATGGAAAATTAAGTATTGACAAAGAGGAAGCAGGAACAACTGATATATTAAATAGTATTTCTTTAATAACACCAGTTCGTTATCAAGCTTCTAATCCAGATGAACCAAAATACATTTATATGTTTAACCGAGGTACCAAACGATTTGACGATGGTGACTTGGGTAGTGATATATTAGATTTGAACGTAGAGTTTAATTTACCACACGTAATTGCAGTACAAGCAATTGCCAATATCGGTGGTCCTGCGCAGAAGGGATTACTAAACACTATCGATGTAAAAGAATTACAAGAGATTACACTTATCAAAGGATTGTACACCCCATGTACCAATCCTCCTGACGATAGTGACTGTGAAAGTGATGAAATACGAAAAGCACGTGAAGAAGTACGAAAAGCGCAAAGAGAGGCAGAACAGGCAGGTCAACGAGCGGCCGCTGGGGCAGAAAACTGGGCACGGACAGATGGACAGGCATTCCAACAAAATGCAGAGGTAAACAATGCTATCCGAGCACTTAGAAGCGCACAAGATAACGTAAATGTAGCTATCGCAAATCAATTTAATCCAAATCTGGTGGGTACGATACGTGAGTACGCAGACTTAGGTACAGCAATACAGTTAATGGAAATTAATCCATCACGAATGATGAAGCAATTAAATTTAGATTCTACAGGACCAGCGACCGCTCACGCGTTCAATAGTTCCAATCTTACTAAGACTGTAGTAGATGTTACCTTACCTGGTATTGGTGGTATTAATCTGTTCCAATCATTTTTAGTTGACCGTGTACCGTCTATTATTGACCGTGGATTTTATGTGGTAACAAAAATTACACATGAATTTACCGTACAGAACGGATGGATTACAAAAATACAAGGACGTTTCAGATACAGACCAGGTGAAAGTAAATGAGTACTCCATATAATACTAGACCAAAAATTACTCAAAATGACATAAACAATGGATATGTCACTAGATATTTCGTGCGACACATTTCTACTAAAGTAGTAACTGAAGTAGATAAGAAACAATATGAAACTTTTAAGGTAAATACACTATACCAAAACATAAGTTTTCCTTGGATTATTGATGGATTTGCAAATAATATCTTATCATCAGATGGTAAAGTTATCTATGGAACAAAACATAAGAACACAGTCACCACACAATTCTATGATAAGAAATTACCAGGATTAACTAGATTGCTAAATAATCCATTAGAATATTTTCAAGGAACTAGAAACCCAGAACTGGTTGTTCCAACAAGTCAACCAACATATAATTCTGATGTTGCAGGTAGTGGTACGGGTAGAACGATTGATAATTTCATACGTACACCACCTACCAGTTCTACACCTGTACAAAATACGATTCTATATGCATGGGGTGGATGGGAAAGTTTTATTGTTCCTAATGCATATGATAATTTAGGTATAGGAATGACTACTATAAACGAACCTACACCGACACAAGTGGGTTCAGAATCTACATGGATTGATGTTCAATCACAAATAAGTTCTACGGTAGGATTAAAGTCTGATGGAACACTGTGGGGGTGGGGTGATAACATAACTGATTTTTTTCCTTCTCCATTGATTGGATTGTTAGGATTAGGTTCTGTTGTTAGTGGTTCTAATACACCAATACAAATTGGTTCAGGAAACACTTGGACAGCAATTGCGGTTGGTGAACGTCACTTCGTAGCGTTAAAAGCGGATGGTACGATATGGTCTACAGGAAGAAATAACAGAGGTCAATTAGGTCTTGGTGATACGACCGATAGAGATACACTGACACAAGTTGGAAGTGATTCAAATTGGGTTAAAATATTTGCTGGTCCAGAAAATATAATGGCAATAAAATCGAATGGTACTTTGTGGGGCGCTGGATATAATTTCGACGGTCAGTTGGGATTAGGAGATACCAGTGATAGAGTGTCATTAACTCAGATAAGTTCTGATTCGTGGAATATGGTTTCATTAAATGATGCTTATACTATGGCTATTAAATCTGATGGTACAATGTGGGCGTGTGGAAACGGAAGTGGAGATAAACCACAAATGGGATTGGGTGAGAATGATTTAGACATTCTTACATTTACGCAAGTAGGAAGTGATTCAGATTGGTCGTTTGTTGATGGTGGGTCATCACATACATTTGCCATAAAAACAAACGGTACTTTGTGGGGTACTGGGTATAATCTAGAAGGTCAATTGGGGTTGGGTGATTTAGTGAATAGAAACACATTTACCCAAATAGGTTCGGATACATGGACATATGCTGATGCCGGAAACTATGCCTCATTTGGCATAAAACCAGATGGTACATTATGGTCATGGGGATTCCAAAACGACCCATCTAGTCAATTTGGTGGTAGATTAGGACAAGGTGACTACGTTGACAGAAATACGCCAACTCAGATTGGAACTAGTACATCATGGATACGAGTACGAGCAGGAAATTCATATAACAATTACGCAATTTTCGGTATAAAGAGTGTGTCTACTTGACAAACACACCCCACAATACTATATTTAAATTATAATATATTATTGAGGAACCAATGGTTATTACGACACAAGCAGAACTAGAATATTTGACCAACCGCCTTCGGGGTGAGACTGCATATGTCTATCCCGTGGCGGTTGACGCATTTCTGCATTCCTCGCAGAATCGTGTGGCGTCACTCCATTTCCTTTTTGATGACGGAACCTCGTATACCGTATCGGTCAACCATCCCGATGCCCCACACTTCCAGATAGACCTAAGTGATACGTATAAGTTGGTTACCCTTCATAAAAAAGAATTACAACAACTGACTAATGCAAAGAACGTAGTTGATTTGGCATCATTGTTACATCTGAATGGGGATGTGATTCCGTTGTATCGGGAATACTATACGATGGCTATTCACCAGATTAAGAACCAGTTCAAGTTCAAGAATCTGCATTATAGTATCCCCTTGACTTCGTGGATAGAAACCGCAGAAGCGTTCCTACAACATTGTAAGCATATGTACGACCGATGCCAGTCCACGGAACAGACATCTGCGTTTGAATTCATCAACGATGTTACACTTCCTACGTTGACCAAGATTGAACAAGCAGGACTCTGGACTACGGACAATCAGTTTGTGTATTCTGATTATAACATCTATACCTCGACAGGTCGTCCAAGTAATGCCTTCGGTGGTATCAACTTTGCCGCCCTCAATAAGAATGATGGTACCCGTGAAAAGTTTGTTAGTCGGTTTGGAGATAATGGAACCCTTGTCCAGTTCGACTATGAGGCATTCCATCTTCGTCTTGCGGCAGACCTGATTGGATATGAACTTCCAGAAAGTTCTGTCCACGAATTCCTTGCGAAACAGTATTACGGAACAGATAATATTACCGAAGAACAATATGAGGAATCCAAGTCCCGCACGTTCGGATTGATGTATGGATATAGCGACGATACGGGTGGTGTAGAGTTCTTCCAAAAGTTGAAGGAGTACTCGTCTGATTTGTGGGAGAAGTACCGTCAGAATGGATTTGTATTGTCAGGAACGGGTCGCAAAGTGACCGTAATTGACCCAACGAGTAATAAGGTTTTTAACTATATGATGCAATTGACGGAGACTGAGGAAGCGATTGCGAGAGTCAATGGGGTATGTGAGTATTTGGATATGTTCAAATCTAAGGTTATTCTATATACCTATGACGCTATTCTCTTGGATGTCCACAACGATGAGTTGGATATTATGGAGAATGTCGCACAGAAGTTGAGTAATGGTGGATATCCCGTCCGTCAATATCGTGGTGATAACTATAATAATTTATTTTTACATAAAATATAATTTCCCATTATTAATTTGATACTTATAAGAAGTCGGTTAACAGTCTTACGAGTATCATATGAACGAAACACAACTGTTATGTACCTTTATAGCGGCTGATAAGTTGGATGAAAACGTAAATCTTATTAAGAACTCTTATACGTTAGCGTTCAATAACATATATGTGTTGGAAAATGTTGATGACCCTAATCAATTTATTTTGACTTATAATATTGTGGTTGGGTCACTCAAAGAACATTACGCACCACCAGCTTCTACCATCTCGGTACACAGAAAGAAGCAAACCAATACAATATATACTATTAATGCATTAAACGCATTAATTGCCAGTAAGAACGGCGGTAAGATAGATAAGTCCTATAAGATTGATTGGGACGAATTAAAGAATTCTATTTTAGTCACCGCACATGGTCAATTAAAAATAGTTAAAACCAAAATAAAAGAAATATTAAACTTCTAATCAAGTAGGACTTGACAAACTAAACAAACCGTAGTATACTTCTTCCTACTTGGGGTATACTACAATAAACACCCTTAAACATTTTAAACGAGGTAAACAGTATGGCGTTAGACATCAATGCACTAAAGAGCAAGCTTAACAGTTTCAAGCGGACGGGCGGTGGGGACCGCGATACCGCTATCTGGAAGCCCAAGGAAGGAAAGACAGTCATCCGTATCGTCCCGTGGAAGGATAACCCCGAGAATCCCTTTATCGAACTCTACTTCCACTATTTGGGCAATAAGACCCATCTCTCACCACTTTCATATGGCAACCGTGACCCGATTGCGGAGTTTGCTGACGCACTGAAGTCAGACCAGACCCGTGACCCGAAGGAGCGCTATGCTGAGGCTCGTCCGTTCATGCCGAAGCTCCGTACCTATATCCCTGTCATCGTTCGTGGTGAAGAGGATAAGGGTGTTCGGTTCTATTCGTTCGGTAAGACGGTCTATCAGGAGCTTCTTTCCTACATCTCTGACCCCGATTACGGTGATATTACCGACCCCAAGACTGGTCGTGACATCGTAGTTGAGTATATCCCGAAGGAGAAGAGCGATACGAATTTCGCCAAGACTTCGGTGAAGGTCAAGCCAGCTCAGACTCCGCTTTCGTCTGACTCAACTCAAATGAAGTTGTGGATGACGGAACAGCCGGATATCAAGGAGCTCTATTCTGAGCCGACCTACAACGAGCTGAAGGTGGTCTTGGAGAAGTATCTTGACCCCGATAATTCGGTCATCACTCCGGCTCGTGAAGCTGAGGAACCTAAGGCGATGACCTCTACCGCAGCAGCTCCGAAGGAGAATGTCAAGAACGCAGTTGATGCGTTTGACGAGTTGTTCAACGATAATTAATTAACCAAAGACACGTTGTGGTATTGGGTAGCTAACACCTACCCAATACTCGGCGTGTTTTGTTACATATAAGGAATCATATGGCAAAAGAAACAAAGACAAAAAAGATTAGTCCATCGGCAGACCGTGATGAACTGGCACAAGTTATCGCAGATAGCTTGAATAAGTTGTATAAAGATGGACAAGTTGCATACTTCCTTGATGGTGAGGAAGAAACTCCTACGGATTTGAGTGATTTCATTTCCACAGGAAATACAATGTTGGATATCGCAATCAGTAATCGTCCTTACGGTGGAATTGCCGCTGGTCGTATTACTGAATTGACGGGATTGGAAGCATCTGGTAAGTCACTCGTTGGTGCTTCACTTATCGCAACCACACAGAAGCGTGGTGGTGTTGCGGTTCTCATTGATACCGAAAATGCAGTGAACGATGAATTCTTCTCCGCAGTCGGTGTAGATATGAAGAAGCTCGTTTATGTTCAGCATGATACTGTTGAAGATATTTTCGATTCTATTGTCAACATCATTGAGAAGGTTCGTGCGTCCGGGAAGAAGGATAAGTTGGTCACGATTGTGGTTGACTCCGTTGCCGCCGCTTCCACTAAGACGGAAATGGCAGCAGACTTCAATAAGGACGGATACGCAACTGCGAAGTCCATCATTATCAGTAAGGCAATGAGAAAGATTACCAATCTTCTTGGTCGTGAGAAGATTGCACTCGTATTCACCAACCAACTCCGTTTGAAGATGAACGCTCCTGCGTTCTCTGACCCATACACTACGTCTGGTGGTAAGGCAATCGGATTCCACGCTTCGACTCGTATCCGTTTGTCACAAGTGGGTAAGTTGAAGGATTCGGCTGGAAATATTATTGGTATCACCACGAAGGCGGTTATCACCAAGAATCGTTTGGGTCCGCCGTATCGTGAAGCGGAATTCAACATTTACTTCAATCGTGGTATTGATGACTACAGCAGTTGGTTGGATGTATTGAAGGAGAACGGCATCGTTAAGCAGTCTGGTGCATGGTATTCCTATGAGGACGAGAAGTTCCAATCAAAGGAATTCCCAGCCTTCCTCGAAGCTGACCAAGAACGTAAGAGTGCGTTATACGATAAGATTTGTGAAGCACTTATTATGAAGTATGAGAAGGACTTTGACCCATCTGCGGTTAACAAGGAAGCCGCAGAGGATGAGGACGAAGTATCACCATCTAAAAAGCAATTACTAAATGACTGATTTATTGAAGGTGTTTGATAGTATGCAGTTCGACAATAAGGACATAGGATACAACTCCCGTGTCCTTATTGTTGATGCACTCAACACATTTATGCGGAGCTATGCAGCTATTCCTACTCTGGATGAAGATGGTAATCATATCGGGGGAATGGCTGGATTTATGAAATCTTTGGGGTTTGCTATTCGTAGTTTCAAACCTACCAGAGTCGTACTCGTATTTGATGGGAAGGGTGGGTCACAACGTAGACGAAAGATTTACAAGGAATATAAGGCAAATCGGAAACCACCAACTCGTTTGAATCGGTCGTATGATATGACCACCGATGAGCAAGAACGGGAGAATATGAAGTGGCAGTTGGTGTCACTCGTAGAAATGGTGGAATGTTTACCTGTCTCTATTCTTGCTCTGGACCATATTGAAGCTGACGATACTATCGCATACTTCTCAGAGTTGGTTACAAAGAACGGTGGTACATCTATTATCTATTCTACTGATAAAGATTTCTTACAGATGGTAAGTGATAGTGTCAAGCTATACAATCCAGTCAAGAAGAAAACATTTGATATAGATATTGTAATGGAAACATATGGCGTTCACCCGTCCAACTTTGTATTCTATCGTTCACTATTGGGTGATAAGAGTGACAATATTGATGGAATCAAGGGAGCAGGTGAAAAGACTGTACTAAAGTATATTCCAGAATTGGCTGACCCGAATGTTGAGGTCAATCTAGATTTGGTAGAACAGAAATATGCTGATATTAAAAAGAAGCCAAAGCTGGTAGAAAATATTTTAGATAATACCAGTATAGTAAATAGAAATTTGCAATTAATGAATTTGCACGATGTGGATATTAATATTGATGCAAAGATGAAAATATTACATAAATACGAAGAAGGTTGTCCTCCAATTCGTAAAGCGGACTTGACAAGACTGATGGTTCGTAGTAAGATTATATCATCTATCCAAAATTACGACGAATGGATTACTTTTACTTTTACTCCTTTAGCGAGATATCATGGTAGACCATAAGAATTACGACAAGAATGTAGATACGTTGGCAAAGTTCGGACCTAGTTTCCAAGCGAAAGCTGTGGCGGCTATGTTGAACTCTCCCGACTTCCTTGCCCAATCCTATGACGTTATCAATCCAAACTTCTTTGAGTTGGATGCGAATCAATGGATTGTTGCGACTACGTTAGAATATTTTGACGAGTACAAGACATTACCGACTCTAGAAGTATTCAAGGTCGAAATGAATAAGGACGTTAAGGATGATACGCTTCGTACTGGTATTGTCGAATCACTTCGTGGTATTTTCCAGAAGATGAAGGACAACGATTTGGATTATGTCCAAGACAGTTTCTTGGATTTCGCTAAGAATCAAACGTTGAAGTCCGCCATCATTAAGTCAGTTGACCTTCTTCAGATTGGTCAGTATGGTGAAATCAAGGTACTCGTTGATAATGCGCTTCGGAGTGGTCAACCCAAGACGGTTGGTCACGATTGGAAGAAAGACTTTGAGAAACGACTGATGAAAGACGCCCGTGATACGATTCCTACGGGGTGGGATGCACTTGATACACTTATCGGTGGTGGATTGGCTGGTGGTGAGTTGGGTGTCGTGATTGCTCCGTCTGGTGTCGGTAAGAGTTGGGCATTGGCGACGATTGGTGCAAATGCGTTGAAGCAAGGAAAAAAGGTCGTTCATTATACGTTGGAATTGAATGAAAACTATGTGGGGCTTCGGTACGATACGATTTATACTGGTATTGAACCTGGTAAGATTCCAGAGAATCCTGAATTGATTAAGGATTTGGTGGAAACCATTAAGGGTGAAATTATCATTAAGTATTATCCCGCTCGTACTATTACGTCCCATACAATTCAAGCCCACGTACAACAGATGGCATCGTTGGGATTCAAACCAGACCTTATCATTGTGGACTATGCTGACTTGATGAGTGCGAACGCACGAACGGATGCACGATATCAAGAGTTGGGTGCCGTGTATGAAGAACTTCGTGGATTGGCTGGTGAATTGCAGGTTCCGATTTGGACGGCTTCACAAACTCAGAGAAGTGCGTTGCAGGATGAAGTCATTCAGGCGGACAAGATTGCGGAATCGTATTCCAAGATTATGACAGCCGACTTGGTACTCTCAATCTCTCGGAAACTAGAGGACAAGGTTCATAAGACAGGTCGCGCTCATATCATTAAGAATCGATTTGGAGCAGACGGTCAAACTTTCCCGATGATTATTGATGCAAGTGTAGGAAAGATAGAGATTTACGACGAATCCTCAGCAAAGGGGATTATGTTGAAGAAGCAGATGGAAAATGGTGAAACGGTTACGAAACAAAACCTCGCAAAGAAGTTATTAGAGATGGATTTGGATTAAAAAATATCGTTGGGTAATCACCGAATTTTTCACGTAACACAGTAGTATTTATTTAACCCCAAACCCCTAACGATTTTGGAGCAAGAAGTATGCAATTAGAGTCAAAGATATTGTCAGAAATTACAACGTTTATGAAATATGCGAAGTATCTTCCAAAGAAGCAACGCCGTGAAACGTGGAAGGAACTCGTAGATAGAAATAAAGCAATGCACTTGGAAAAGTTTCCAAAGTTAGAAAAAGAAATTGAAGCAGCCTATGAATTCGTATATGATAAGAAAGTTCTTCCTTCGATGCGTTCACTCCAATTCGCAGGGAAGCCAATTCAAATCAATAACGCACGTTTATACAATTGCTGCTTCCTTCCAATCAATCACACTGACGCATTTAGTGAAGTGATGTTCCTTCTTCTTTCTGGAACAGGTGTAGGTTATTCCGTACAGAAGAATCATATTGAACAACTTCCACCAATCAACAAGCCAGTCAAGTCACGCCGTTATCTCGTCGGTGACAGTATTGAAGGTTGGGCAGATGCGGTCAAGATGCTCGTAGAAGCATACATGAAGGGTAAGGCATTACCAGTTTATGATTTCTCAGATGTTCGTCCAAAGGGTGCATTATTGCTCACCTCTGGTGGAAAGGCACCTGGTCCAGAACCTTTGAAGGATGCACTTCACAACATCCAAAAGATTTTTGACCGTAAGCAAAATGGTCAACAACTTACCACACTTGAAGTACATGATATCCTTTGCTTCATCGCTGATGCAGTTCTGTCTGGTGGTATTCGTCGTTCCGCAATGATTTCATTGTTTGATTTGGACGATGATGATATGTTGACCTGTAAGTTTGGTAATTGGTGGGAACAAAACCCACAACGTGGTCGTTCAAACAATTCCGCAGTTATCGTTCGTCACAAGATTGAAAAGGAAGTATTCTTAGACCTTTGGAAGAAGATTGAAATGAGTGGTTCTGGTGAACCTGGCTTCTTCTTCACGAATGATGCAAATTGGGGATTGAATCCTTGTGCAGAAATTTCACTCCGTCCATTCCAATTCTGTAACTTGACCACCATCAATGCTGGTGACATCAAGGACCAAGATGATTTCAACGCACGTGCGAAGGCAGCAGCATTCATTGGAACGTTACAAGCAAGTTATACTAATTTTCACTATTTGAGAGATATATGGAAGAGAACAACGGAAAAGGAAGCACTCATCGGAGTATCGATGACAGGTATCGCTTCGGGCACCGTCCTGAATTTAGATATGAAGGAAGCAGCCAACGTGGTGAAGGAAGAGAATGCACGTGTGGCGGAAATGATTGGGACAAACAAGGCTGCGAGAACCACCACTGTCAAGCCCGAAGGAACCTCATCTCTAGTATTAGGAACTTCCTCTGGCATTCACGCTTGGCATAACGACTTCTACATTCGTCGTATCCGTGTGGGTAAGAACGAAGGTATCTATCAATATCTTGCAGACAATCATCCAGAAATCGTGGAAGATGAGTTCTTCAAGCCAAAGCAACAAGCTGTTATCTCTGTTCCACAAAAGGCACCAAAGGGTGCAATCACCAGACAAGAATCTGCACTTGACCTTCTTGGACGTACCAGTAAGGTATGGAAGGAATGGGTAAAGGCAGGTCATCGTAAGGGTGAGAACAAGAATAACGTATCCGTGACTGTCACCATCAAGCCAGACGAATGGGTTGGTGTTGGGGAATGGATGTGGGATAATCGTGAGAACTTTACGGCGTTAAGTGTTCTTCCATACTCAGACCACTCATACATTCAAGCTCCATTTGAAGATATTAGTGAAGAACAATATAAGGAAATGGTTGGTCACTTACATAAGATTGATTTGACTAAGGTAATTGAAACCGAAGATGCTACCGACCTCGCAGG
>JACCDW010166833.1_pt1 | contig 12813 bp, 8 predicted proteins | sample 7449781 | NCBI WGS metagenome assembly JACCDW01 (sample SAMN15323449, study PRJNA562643) | freshwater metagenome | isolation source: river surface water | place: USA:Blue River Watershed | collected 2017-08-18 | reverse complement strand
GTTGTAACTGCCTCTGTAGTTGTAACTGCCTCTGTAGTTGTAACTGCCTCTGTAGTTGTAACTGCCTCTGTAGTTGTAACTGCCTCTGTAGTAAACGTTTCAATTTGTTGTTTTATTTCATCTTGTGTTTGATTTAGATACATCAGTTGTTCTTTTTTTAGGTCCAATCTTTTTGTAAGAAGATTTACTTTATTATTTAACATTGATGAATTATGTGAAATTATATTTGAAAGAGATGCAACTTGATCTTTAATGAGTGTCAAATTGCCACAAGAAGAATCTATCCCATTTTCAACATTTTGAATATTATTACCTAACTTTTTAATAGTTTCATCCATGTGTTTGTATAATTGTTTTATCCTAACCAATTCTCCATTTACTTTTTCTTCAAAATTTTTAAGACCTTCTATTAAATTCATAATTTTCAAGTCATGATCTTGTATGGAAATAGTTATGGATGTTAAATTTTTTACAATTAAATTATTATTAGACATAACATTAGCCTCAAAATGATTTTGAAATTTAATCATTTTATGAAGAGAATCGTTTCTTAAAATCATCAATTCTTCCTTTAATTTGTTTTCTAATTTTAAAATTTCATTTGCAATGATTTCATTTGCAGTATAATTTAATATATTTTGATAATTTAGAGACGAGTTTAATTTAGAATTAATTAAAGCAATTTCCTCCATTACTTCATTCTTTACTTCATTCTTTACTTCATTCTTTACTTCATTACAATTACAAAAGAGATGTTGTTTTTCATTTTGAGGTGTGTCTTTAGGAAAAACGTTGCATTGATTAATTATGATATTTTGTAAACTATCCATATCACATACTCGAAGTAAATCTTGTGTACATGGATTTTCCAAAAAATCATAAACTTCTAGATTATGAATTGCCTCTAAATTTGAAGAATCAATGCCATTTAATTTATTATTAGAAATTGTAAATATTTTTAGATTTGAATTATCACTAAATAAGTTTCTGGGCAATATTTCAATTTCATTAAAATCTAGATGAATTTCATTTAAATTTAATAGATTATTAAACAAATTACTTGAAAGATCCTTTATAAAATTCATTTCAAGATTAATAACTTTTAAATTTAAGTTTTTATTAAAAAGGTTTGATGGAAGACTTGAGATATAGTTACTAAAGAGATTAATATAGTTTAATTCAATTAAATCTACAAATGCATCCGAAGATATAGTTGTAATTTTATTATCAAACAAATCGAGTTTTTCAATTTTCACTAATTTTTGAAATGATTTGTTAGAAATCACACTAAGGTTTGAATTAATAAACTCAATATTAACCAAATTAGGGAGAAATTCCCATAAATTTACTGGTAAATATTGTGATTTAGAGATTATTGATAACATAGAGTAGTTTTCGGGCGCTTTAAATTCAATATATTCATTTGGTCCACCAACACTCAAATCTTTAGAAAGACAAAGATTTCCATAGGAATCACAATTTAACACTGCTGAGTTTATAGAGGTTGAATAAATAATTGAAAGGAAGAGGATTGTGTAAAAGCTCTGATATCTTGGATAATTCATGATGAATGAATTTGAGAAACTGATGCTGCTAACATCTTATCTAGGGTTTAAATATGAAACCTATTCAACATTTCAAAATAAAGTTCATCTTTCAAAGATTAAAGGTCACTTCAAAGATTAAAGGTCACTTCAATTTCATCATTTAATTGAAACAAAAATAAAATAATTAATAAAATAATTTTAAATTATTAATAAAAAATCAATTTATTTAAATTTATTTTAATTTTTTTTAACATTAATTGATTAATCCAATATATTCTAGATTAACTCCCATATATTCTCTATGATATGTTTTAGATCTTAAATTATGAACAACAAATGATGCATGATTCCAGCTTACTGTTTTGTTGAATGTTATTGTCGGGCCATCTGGAGAGTTTACTTTTCCAACTGTACTTATTTGAATTGCATCCTCAGATTTAAATTTTACATAATTTGGTGTTTTTAGTTCCGGTTGTTTATTTAACCATACGTTGTCTCGAAGGTGGTAAAGATTGGATGTACTTCCCTTTTTTAGGGTTCCAGATGTATTTGGGGATGACTTACTACGTATTTCCGATTTCACATCATATGTGGGTATTTCTTGACTCTTATTTGAGGTAGTAATATTTTCAGGTCCAATAATTATGACGTTTGCATCTTTAGAAAATCCAACTAGTGCAAATTCAATAATTAAAGATGGAGCCCCATACTCGTTGGAGTAAAATGGCATACTATCTGAAATACTTGTTGGAAATTTCACTACGAAAAAGTTTTCTACTTCCATCGTAAGATCATATATTACATTGATGAACCCAGACAAGGTAATGTTACCCGCTATAGTATAATCAGAGAGTGATTTAAAATTAGTACTTAAATTCTGAGAAGATCCTACAATTTTTAATAAATCCTTTGAAATATAAAACATTGTTTCATTTGATAGAGCCGGATGAAAATTCCAAAAACCACAATCTATTGTATTGCTAACAAACTTTAATTGAACTTCTTTAAAGTCAATGAATGGTATTATAGGGTTTTCTGTCACCTCACTTACATAAAGAGCCAAAGACTGTAGAGGTGTTGGGTTATTTTTATAATAAAGATGGATAGTTGGATATTTCTTTAAAACTTCAATTTTTATCTGCCATTTCATATGTTGAAATTTATAATAAAAATATTTATATGGTCCACCCTGTCCAGACATATCTACTATTACATTTAAATCATCGAGTACATTATCTGATTTGATAATTACTAAAATTGGACTCATTATTTTTTGAAGTTGATTATTAATTAATTGTACTTCTTCTTGTGATGGATTATTTAATATCAATACAGTTGGTTGTGTTTGTGGATATGTTATTGGTCCACCAAACAAAATTTGTGCCTTTGAATTTGTAGAAACCCTTAACGTTGCGAATTTACTAATATATGGTGATTTTGCATCAATCTTTTCATAACCTTCCGAAATATTCCCATTTTTATCCTTAAATGTCAGATCATCAATATTAATTGCAAGTTCAATCAATTTGAAATCGTAATTGATAACTTTCTCACTATAAATTATTCTATTTTCGACTTTAGTAATTTTTTTAGCAGAATATATGAACCATGGTTTAATCTCGTATGAAAGTAGAGTGATTAATCCATAGCCTTTCAAAAGATTCTCAATTTTTTGGGAAATTTTATAAACGGTAAACCAATCGGTAAATTTAAATGAAGCCAAAAAATCATAATGTAACAAAGTTGGGAAATTCTTATTTAAAATTGAATACAATTCATTTAAATTTGTCTCAATATTTATAATTGTTGGAGATGCTGAAAATAGGTTTAAATTTGTTATAGGTGGTTCTGTGTAATTTTTCTCATAATAAATTTCTAATCCCTGAATATTTGAAAATATGGTACTATTCATATATTTAATTCTCCCATTTATGTCAATGTTTAAATTTGAAATATCAGATAATGTAACTTGCTGTATCTTTACACCATTTTCAGCCTCCAAATCTGTAAAATCATTCTTTGAAGTTACAAATTTCACCTTTAAATTTTCAAATTTAATTGTATTATCAATAAATGCACCTTTAGGGTATACAAAAACAAACTTTTCACCTCCAAAGTCTACAATACTAGCATTATCTGTTGCGCTTGAGACATCTATCGATTCACTCCATCCAACAATAACAGCCAATTTTAGACTGACATTTTCATTTAATAGCTCTAATGTTTTTTTGAAAATGGTATTTCGATTGAAATTATCTCCAATATTTACATAAACTATACGTTCTTCATCTAGAGTAGCCGTAGGGTTAATGCCAATACTTTCAATTTTTTTGAAAGACACGGAAAAATATGAAATACCAGGAGAAATACCCTGAATAAGTATATTTGATATATTGAGAGGATCTTTGATAAATCCATATCTTGAACCGCCTAGTGAAGTATAAAGTTTAGACTCTTCGGTGGTCAAATCTGTAGAATTCTTTATATTTAAATTTGCCACTTCCATGCCACCATCATTTATATTAGATGCATTAACAGTAAATGAATTCTCATTATTATTAATTTTAAATTTAAATAGATAATCATTTCTAATTGTAACGATATTTACATCATTTAATAGCTCATTTGTAGTTGCTATAATTGTAAATGGACTTAGGTTTTTATAAAATAGTGAATTACCAACTTCTACAGTTTGTTTCGTAAAAAATATAATATTTTTTACTTTTCTAAACTTTAAGGCATTAAATAGTGGGATTATACTGTTTGCCGTACTAATTTCTGAATAGAAAACTAACAAATTATCATTATTAAACTCTTTAATGGTAAAATTTGTAAACTTTTCGGCAAAGTAATCTAATTGGATGGCCGCAGAATTAATCAATGAGGCATTTTTTGTAATACTATTTTTAATTAATGAATCAATTTTTCCCGAATTATCTAAAATATAATCTGCATCCTTTACAGTTGAACTTATTGAAAATGTAGCTGTTGATATTTGAGAGTTAATTGGGACGATATTTGACGCAGTAAGGTTATCAATATTATGCATAAATAAATCACTTCCCCTTTCAGTTAATGTAAAACCTTGTGCAATGATTATACTCTTTAATTGCGTTGAAATTTGGGGTAGTTTTATAATAACCTTAGATGTCAATTTAGCAGCTTTTACTGATAAAATAATTGCCAAAAGTTTAATATTTGCTAGAGTAATTGAAACGTATAGAAATTCAAAGTTTTGTGACCAAATTAATGGAGGTAGATTAGTAAATATTTCACATGCCGAATCAAGAGATTTTACAATAAATTCGCCCAAGGTTGCGCCGGAAATCTCTAAAATAGGTTTTATAGTTTTATTATCAAGATAAAAATCTGAACTTGATCCCATTCCCGTTAAACTAAGTTTCTTTCCATTATAAGTTACAACATCAGATGAGATTAAACCATAAAGCACTAGATATTGTGATGTAAATGTGTTTGTAACTGAGGCTTGTTCCAAATAATATTGGGTATATTTTTTAAAATACTTTCCAATTTCATCGTCGTTAATTTTATAAACGACGCAAACATTAGTTCTCAACTTGACAGTATTAAAATGATCTATTCCCACCTTCAATTTCGTAACATTATAATAAACAAAATATGGATATAGTCCACTCTTGTTATTTACATTTACAGGAGATGCAACTGGTATAGCAACAGATTTTCCTGAAACATCTGAAAATGGATATACATCGGATTTGCATAGCTCATTAATTATAGTCAAATTTAAATCGGTTATTACAAATTCAACATCAGTTGTATCATCACCAACTGAAAAATCTATTGGTAAAAGAGATTGATTTTCACGTGGAACTCTATACTTTCCATTACCCAGACTTTTAATTTCAAGAGTCGATATAAATGTATAATTGTTATCTTTATATGAATCTGTAAAAACCTTCAATGCTGTTGTAGAAATAGTTAATTCTGTGCTTGATTTAAAAATTAGTGTAAAGTATGAAGTTGATGGTAATGCAGAAATTGATTGAACAACTTTATCTAATAATTCTTGTGTTCCTGTAGTCATACATATGATATTTGCATTAGAAGTACTGCTTCTGTTAAATTTTAAGGGTGTTAAAGTACTCGTTTTACCACTTGAACCCTTTTGTTCATTTGATTTGCTTATTGAGGAACCCATCTTATCTATTCAAAGAAAAATGTGTTTAAGTTTTATCAAGTTTGTTTAAGTTTTATTCTTTTTAGATTTTTTTCAGAAAACAAAGTGACGCAGATTTTCCCAGGTGACTTGGACTCAAACTCATAACTCATCTTTCGTCTTTTCCCTTTCGCCTTCTCTCTTTTCCATTTCGCCTTCTCTCTTCTCTCTCTTCCCTTTCGCCTTCTCTCTTCTCTCTCTTCCCTTTCGCCTTCTCTCTTCTCTCTCTTCCCTTTCGCCTTCTCTCTTCTCTCCTCTCGATGTTATCTCTTCGAAGGTCCACCGTCCCCACCCAACCTCCTAATTTTTGTGTTTAATTTATAGTATTTTCATTTCGTCATAAAAATCATGACAATTTTATGATGAAATTAAATGATGACGTCACAAAATTTTAGAAGAAAAGGCGGAGTTAGAATTTTCTTATGATGAAATGATTACGTTAGTAATTTTTAAATTTTCCAATGAGTTTGACAACGTTAAAACATCAAAATAAAATTGAAGTAAAAAGATCACCAGTGTGAGAGGAAGTTTCTAAAAGCTGGTAAGAAGACACAAACAGGTCACGAAATGAATTTTGAACAAGCTTCCAAACTAAGTTTAAATGACTTGTTGATATTTGGTCAAGATCCACAAAATGTAGATGTAATGAAAAACTTATTAAGTGGAGATAAGTTTTCATTTCATGATATTGTTGAAAGTGCAACAAAGCTTGGATATTCCGATATTATAAATTATTGTAGAAAATATAAACCTTTTAATACAAGGGAGACATTTACAGAAACAAATCTTAACAAATGTATATCTATTGCAATTAGTAATGGAGATTTAGAGTGTATCAAAAGTCTTGAATACCTAACTTCTAACCCAGATTTTTTAGGAAAACATATAGTTTACATAATTAAATTGGGTCATGCACATATCTTGGAGTATACCGAAATACGTGGTTTCAATCCCTTTTTCAGGGAAATAAATTTCTATCTAATAGCGATTCAATATGGACATTTAAATTGTATAAAAGTCCTCCATAAAATGGGTTATTATCCAGATGATTGGGCGTGGTCATTTAAATCTTTAAACTTTATAGTTATAGAGGAATCTGTAGAAGCTTTAGAATCTATAAAATGTGGTAATTTAGATTTTTTAAAATATTTTTATTTAATGGGCTGTTCGATGAAGAGTGTTTTATATTATGTAATTAAATATCAACAACTACACTTTGTCGCATTTGTTTTGGGTGTATCAACACCATTAGAAATTTATGACTCTATAATACGTGCACTTTGCTTAGAGATTTCTCCAAAACGATTTGAATGTTGGGAATCTATTTTTAGTAATAGTAACGTCAACTTTACTATTAAACAAAACGTACATATTTTAAAACTTTTAAATGGTTATAATCATCATAAAGATGAGATAATAAATTTAATGAGGAAATATTTTAAAGATTTGGATAAAAATATTTCATTTTATAAGGTATTTTGTGAACGTATATCTGAAAAATGTTAAATTTAACGAAATTGATAATAAAGAAATAATTTACAACATAAAAAGATTTTTATTAATTTTTGTTTTTCTATTTACAGGTAATATCTTGCTACTGAACACAATGGAATTTTTACCCTTTGAACTTGTTCAAATTATAGCCTCAAAATTATCATTACATGACTTGATAGTGTTTTCAATGACAAATGGCCACTTTTTTAATATAGTGAAACCTAACTTGAAGAAATATCCTCTATACAAACTTATAGGGTATGCAAGTGATAAGGGATTTGTGCATATTCTAGAATTTTGTAAAGAAAATATTGATAAAGAATATGAAGAATATGGTGATGCGACTATGGATTATATTACAATATTTTCAGAATCAGATATATCTAAGGCCTATGCGAATGGTCATTTGGATTGTATCAAATTTTTTCAAACCGTTAAACCTACAAAAATTGGATTTCACCAAATATTACAAGCCTGTTTAAATGGTCACCTACATTTATTAGAGTATTATCAAACGGTTTATGACTTTACGGTACTGGGTGCCATGGATAAGAAAATGTTATACCTAGCGTCAGTAGAAAATGTACGCGTGGATTGTAGGGAAAAATTAAATAAATTTCTAATTTCTCTAGATCTTTATGATGACCAATTAATGATTAAACCAAATGAGTCATTATATGATATAATTTCTTATGAACACCTCCGTTGGAAGCTTACCGATGAGCTTTTAAAACAATTGCCAAAATCGCACATTTCTTATACACTATTATCAGTCTTCACTGCTCCTTCTCATAATCCTAAGCTATTGGAATGTTTAGAATTTATTTTGTCTAAAAGTTATGTTTCCTTAACAATGAAAGAATTGAAATATATTTTAACAAATTTAAATAAAAATGAACCAACTTTGATAAATTTACTAAGAAAATATTTCAAGGACCTTGATGAAAATATAAGTATTTTAGATAAATTGGCCGAAACGATTTGTGAAAAAATTATTTAAAATGATAATAAACCAAGTTTTACTCAATGTTTCACTCAATTGTTTTTATTCCACTCGATATTTTAGGACTTTAATAATAATATTATTTATTATGATAGAAAAACTTTAACTACATCTTTGATAATCTCGCGACACGTTGGACACTTGTTAAGCTTTTGCACACACTCGTAGCATGATGAGAGATGTCTACATGGCATCAAAACTGTGTTGTACTCCTTTACACAGCATACAACACACTGTTTCAAAACATTTGCGTCCGTATCTTTCAAACTTGAAGATGATGGTGAAGGCTGCAAGGGTAGTCCAACAGTATTTGCGTCGACATATATCCCTACATCTTCCCTCTCGTTTGTAGGACCAATGTTGGGGTCATTTGGATCTCGACTTGCGTTAGCACAAAGATACGTTTCAGATCTATCAGTTGAGGATATAGCGTCGTATAAATGTGGATGGGCTAATGCAGTCTCAAGTTGTTCATTATGATCGACCATCAACGAATGCATCTGTTCCTTTTTCTCATGGAGCAACTTCTGGTACACTCTTTCATCTCGAGGGGTTCTTCCGAATGTACCATTAAAGCTTAAGGTTGCATTTCGTAGATATGTGGCGATACGTTGTCGATTAATCTGATACACACCACTTTTGGCTCTAGTGAGATCTCTCTCCAAACTATTTCTCGAAAAAGATGTTACGTTCAGTGTAGCCTCATGATTTAGAATAAGAGGACAGTTTGGAGAATATTTGAGATGTTCGACTGCTATATCGTCATAGGGGTCTAACTCATGGAGTTCAACGTTGCAAAAGTTACAACGAACCTTATTTCCGGTCCCCGTATAGTAGAATCCATGGGTAGCCATTGCATGTATAGATATCCCAACAATCTTCGGATATTTCAAGGCCCCTGTCAATGGACATCTGAAGGTAGCAAATCGTTCCTCTTCAAAGTTCATAAGTCTCATAAATTCACGACCGATGAGCGAATCCATGCTGACAGTCATTATGATTTTAAAATGAACTGTAAATAGTTCAATCCCATTTTCATTTGAAAGTTATAATTTTATAAAAATTTAGCGAAAAAAGTAGCATTTTATTTCACCATTTTACATTTCACGTAAAATTTTAATTATGACGAAATAATGACGTTAGTAACAAGCACTTGCCAACATTTCCCTCCCAACCTCCTAATTTATGTATTTAATTTATAGGATTTCATCATAAATTTCAAAGGATCTTGTGATGAAATTATGACGTCACTGGAATAGAAAATAATGATGAAATGATGACGTCAGTCTATCTATATTTTTATTTCTTCAATTTATTGATATTTTACATTCATGATTATAAAATTAAATAAATTTTGTTGGTGGTATGAAAATTATATAATTTTTTAAAAAAATATTAGTTAAAATTGGCGATTTAGTTGTCAATGCAAAAGTTTTATAATTGTATTGAAATTGATCAATCTCCATTATGAAGGTTGTTTTCTCAGTAAATTTTATAAAATCAAGTAAAGTTAAAATAATTAAAAAACAATCCATAGCCGAATATTTTTTGTCTATTATCAAATAATATCTTCCCAATGGTCCCCTTTTATTTTTCTGTTGTGTAAACACTATATTAGAACTATTAATTTTGTTATCAATAATTTCTATTTTTAATTTTGTCAATATATTTTTTAAATTTTTATCATTGATGTCAAATGTAACATCTTTACATCTAGAACCATTAAGAATTAAATCCTTGGTAATTTGTGTAAAATAATTTTTTATTTTAACCTCTGCAAGAGCCGTTGGGTTTTCTTTAACTCCTCCCTTTAGTTTTTGGTAAGCTAAAGTTAATTTGTTCATGGGATTATTATTAAAACTTTTTTCGAATTTGGCTTCCATTGTGTAGATGAAATGTTTTTCAATTGTTCTTAAATTGTTATCTTGTTGAAACTCCTTGGAACCGTTGCTTCGATCAATGGGTTTAAAATTAAAAAGTAAAATTACTTTACTCCCCTTTATCAATAGTTTTTGATGATGAAATTGATTTATATGTGGGCGTGGAATAAGAATTTATTTTTCTAACCATTGAAAAGACAACAGCGGTAATAATAATAATAATGGCAATTACAATTGCAATCCCAATAAATTTCAAATTTTTCGTTACCCAACTCAATATACCTTCACCACCTTCCTTTATATCATCTAAAACATTTCCCAAACCTTTTATAAAATCTTGCATAATATCACCTAAGGCATCGAAGAAGGATGGGTTATTACATTGATAATAAACTGTCTCATCTTGATCTAAACTATTCGGATCATCTAAATCACCTCTAAGTTCATCCTCAACTTCTTCTGAAGGACAATTTACACAAGCATAACCAGTGGTAGTTGTACAATCACCACCCTTCATATTTGGCGGAGCTGCACAAGTAACCATAGAACTTGCAATGTTTAATCCACCATCTTTACATGAACATTCCATTATTTTACAAGCTGTTAATAAACCATTGGAATCAATGCTATATTTAAAACATCCTGACATTTCATCCCGATGTTTATTAACTACCGCAACTATTAGTGCCGCTGATGTGCCAAAAACAATCGTTCCAAGAGTCAACGATTTATATGATTTACCCTTTAAATAATTTATGATAGAATTTCCATTTTTAGTTTTAACCACATCTTCAAGGGGAACATCCTTTCCAGCCACTTTTAATTCGGATGGAATTTTACTATTTTTTATTTTAGTTACAGTTTCCTCCATTTTTCCTAGTTTAAATGAAGGTAAATTTTTAACCTCATCCAAAATTGTCGATTTTACTTGCTGTGAAATGACCCCTTTGAAATCAAAAATTTTATCTAATGATGATAAATCTCCCCGTTTTAATGCTCTTTCAACTTCAAGTATTCCCAATCCATCAAAATTAATATCCTTTCCAATACCATTTATTTTTTTCAAATTTAAACCATTCGATAATTCTTGACCATATTTTAAAAGGCTGCTTTCAACTTTATTAATTGTCTTAACCTTTGAACTGGCGCCGAGTAGGCGGTATAATTTCATTTTACCTTATTTTGAAAGTTTTGAAATTATTTTATTTAAAATCAAAGGTAGTTCAGTTAATTCATCAATACAAAATGGAAGCCACTTCATCAAAGATGCAAACCTTGGAAAAAATAAATAATAATTTGAAAACATTGATAATTTCTATGTTGGGATTTTTTAGCATAGTTATTGGTGAAAATTTTAGTGTCGAGATCCTTGATTTGTTTAGAAGAATTTCAATTAAATTTTCATCAATACTTGGAATTGATGAAGAGGCAATAAATGAGGCAATAAATGAACCTTCAAAGGAACCAATAAATTCAAAAAAACCAATAAATGAGGCAATAAATGAACCTTCAAAGGAACCAATAAATGAGGCAATAAATGAACCTTCAAAGGAACCAATAAATGAGGTAATAAATGAACCTTCAAAGGAATTGGAGGTAACCGATATTCCATGTGAATGTTTAAAAATCGAGGAATTACAACTGAGCGAAGAGGAAGTTACCAAGATTCTTGAATCGTTATATCTTAAACTATTTCCAAAGAGCCAAAAGAATGAAATTACGATTACAATATTCAAAAATGCACCATTGGACCATAGACATTGTAGGAAAATACACTATTTTAAATTACTGTCTTACATGTTAAAATTTGGTGAGAGCAAGATTGAGATTCCTGTAGCATATGAGGACGAATCTAGTGAAAATTAGACAAAATAATCAAGATTGTATGCAAATGGTGATTAATAAATTAAATAAAATGAATTAATAAAAAATTAAAAATTTTAAATTTAACTCGTTCCTTTTATTTCCCTTTCATTTTATCTATTTCCATTCATTAAAATAATTTGATGTATTTGGAACATACATATTTCTCAACCTCTTGACCAATTCAAGCGCTTCTCGCCTTTCCAAACTTTTTTGTTGAATACATTCCTTAGCCATCTTCATATCCTGATCATATTTGATTTCAAATTCCCGCATTCTTTGTATAATGTCTTCATGGAGTCTTCTTGTATCATTCAATGCTTTGCGAAGTTCTTCAACTTCAAAAGAAGTCTTTTTATAATTTTTGTCTCTAAATATTCGAAACATGTTGATCAAAGTAGAAAATTAAACTGAAATAAAAATTAAAAATGAAAGAGAATTAAATCACGCTTCGTTTTTCGTATTTATTCGTTTCTATTATCAATCTTTTCTTGACCTCTTTAATCCCATGAAAGCCTTCATTATATTTTTGATTATTTCTTCAGTCATTTCACTTCCATCCGACTGTAAAATAATTTCATCAGCTAGAAAAATGGAAAAATAAATAAAAATACATACAATCCTTTTTTGCATTGTACGTACGCAATCCAATATCTTTATTACGTTCTGCTTGGGCAAGAGCAGCCCGTCTTTCATCACTCTTTTTACGGACGCGCTCCTCGGATTGTCTTTGTGCATCAACCGCAGCCCGTCTTTCATCACTCTTTTTACGGACACGTTCTTCGGATTGTCTTTGAGCATCTACCGCAGCCCGTCTTTCATCACTCT
>JACCDW010062893.1_pt1 | contig 12817 bp, 28 predicted proteins | sample 7449781 | NCBI WGS metagenome assembly JACCDW01 (sample SAMN15323449, study PRJNA562643) | freshwater metagenome | isolation source: river surface water | place: USA:Blue River Watershed | collected 2017-08-18 | reverse complement strand
GCCGCTCGACCTCAAGCTGTGCAATACCCCATGCTTCGTTTGCGTTTTTATACGCCTCCCGCAGCCGCTCGTTCTCGGCAGTCAGGGCTTCGATGTGGTCGGCGGCTTCCAGCGGGTCATCGCTGGCCCATGCTCGGCCATCTGACAGGTCTTCGAAATACCAGTTCTCTTGCCGCAGTCGTTCGACCAGCGATTGCTCTTCACGATCCATGGCCGCTCTCCCAAAGTTCGATGGCGCGGATAGCCATCACCTCACCAGCGTCTTCGTGGAACAGATCGGCAGTCCGCACTACCTCACGCGCACACAACAGCTTCCGATCCACGGGCGGCTGCTCGTAGCGTTCGATCATGTCGCAGAGGGCGCGGAAGGGTGGCGTGTTGTTATACAAATAAGACAGTTCGCTATCTGTTGGGTTATCGCGGCCCCATCCGCACCGCTTCGCAGCTTCGATCAGTACCCAGTCGGGCGGTGTTTGCTTGTCGGTCATTTCAGATGCTCCCCGGCTTCGATGGCGTCTGCAAACATATTGTCGCGCTCTAGTTCATGGACTTCTGCCGGGTATCGCCGCAGCCACGCCACGATCCGGTCGCGCTCGGCTTGGGCGACTTGCGCCACTTCAGCGGTCAGGCGGTCGATCTCGCGGCGCTGCCATGCCAGCGTGTCGAGGGCGGTGTCGATGATCTCGTCGTCCTCTGTGCGTTGAGTCATTCCACAATCTCCTCAATCTGTGTGACCTTTACAATGCGCATCTTGCAGCCAACCCGCTTTTCAGCCTTCAGCTTTTCTTCCTGCGCTCGAATGAGGCTGTCGTAGGAATAGACCGGCGTATTGCGGATCGTGCGGATATGATATGAGACGTTCATCGCTTTGCGCTCCAGTTTGCAAATCGGACTTCAGAATCGATGGCATCTGCATAGTCCCAGAGGAACCATTTCACATCGTCAGGGAATCCTCCGTGACGATGGTATTGCAGCATTTGTGAGAGATCGGCCAATCGGCTTGTGTGCCGCTGACGCATAGCTGCCCGAATGCGGCGCTGAAGAAAGCGTCCTTCCGCCGTAGCTGCGCGATCAGTGGCGCTGTGCTGGCGAGTTGCTTTGATCTGATTGAGTGTTGGCATCTGATCCTCCTGGCGGGCCATCTGGCCCTGATGGCGCTAGGTATAATCAACCCAGCGCCATTGTAAAGGGCTTTTTACTCAAAAAGGAATATCTGAATCAAGATCGTCATGTGAGGGGGAAAACTCCTTGCGCAGCTCGTGATTGTTGGGATCGACCGGGCGGCGCTGTTCGCCAGACGGATTGTCCAGCATGGTGAGCGATCCACTCATGCCCGACACTACGACCTCAGTGGAATAGCGGTCGTTGCCAGATGCGTCCTGCCACTTGCGGGTTTGCAGCTTTCCTTCGATGTAGACCTTGCTGCCCTTGCGCAGAAACCGCTCGACGACACCAATCAGGCCATCGCCATTGATCGTGACGCTATGCCATTCGGTGCGCTCCTTGCGCTCTCCGGTGGTCTTGTCCTTCCAGGCTTCGCTGGTAGCAATGCGCAAGTTTGCAATGCGCCCACCATTCTGAAAGCTCTTCACCTCTGGATCGGCCCCTAGGTTGCCGACCAAAATTACCTTATTCACTGAACCAGCCATTGTATTGTCCTTTCGATTGTGGGTGCTTCCTGACCATTCACGAGCCATAATGTCATCCCCAGCCAGCCTCTCGTTTGATCCTTCCGGTGGTCAGGCTTCGCAGCGGCGCACCTTGTCCGCTGTGAAAGGCGGGTGGCCGGGTAACTCTTATTTCATCCCTAGCGCGGCCATGTAGGCTTCGAGGACTGCTTCCATTTCCGCGCGCTCATCATCGCGCAGTTTGCGCAGCTTGATGACTTGGCGGAGAATCTTCTTGTCATAGACATCCTTGATGTCCTCGCTGATGCCCTTCTTTTCCTCTTCCAGCCGCTCAATGCGCTCAATCAGCAGCCGCAGCCGGTCATCACTATCATTCGCCATATTCTTCACTCCATTGGATGTTGTGTTGCGCTCCGTAGGCATAGATCGTTTCGATGAGATCAGACATTTGTGCCTTGGTCAATCGGGAGGATCGGAATCCTACTGGAAATGGTCGGTTGTCTAGGCCCATTTCAAATGCAGTCTCGTGGCCCAGAGCGTTCATGAAAAGGCACTTCCAGACTTCTGGCGTGTGCATCCTTCCTTCTGGCTTGCCCCTGCTCACATCGGATAGCATGGCCCACATCTTTGCGTTTTGGTCATCGCTGCGAGTGGCTGTGCTGATCTTCACCACCGCATCAACTGGCGCTTTGTCGATCAGAGCCTTCGCCAGCTCACGCTGCATTTGGCCGCGCAGGATAACAGCCTGGCTCATTCGCCTCGCTCCCGCTTCATGCTGGCAATCTCCTGAGCCTTTGGCCCTGCCTTGCAATAGGCTTCCATCAACTGCCAGACTGTGCAGCCATGCTCCTTGGCGTATTTATCCCAGAACGTCCGTTCTGCTTTGTGCTGAATATCGTGGCACAGATAGCATAAGCTGACAGTGTTCCAATCATCAGGCTTCTGCCCCATTCCAGCACCGGATCCGATGCGGATATGGGCAACCTGAACTCCACTCATGCTGCCGCAGTTACAGCAAGCGTGCTTTCTGACGAAATTGCAGTGCGCCTGGGATCGCCACCGACTGGCGCGCTTAGGTGGCTTGGGGATTCGCTTAGGAAGCATTGCGCCAATACCTTTCTCTGCGCTCTTTAGAGAACTGGGCTAGTCTGCGTTCACGATACTGTGGATCAGGCCGCAGACTCTTCTGCAACCGCCTCACTGCCAGCCATCTCTTGCAATAGCTCAACATCTTCCTGCACTCCTTTCAGGAACTCAATCACACCAGCTTCCAATTCAGCCAGCTGCTCGTTGTCACGATAGACCCGCTTCACCCAGAGCCGTAGCGACTCTGGCATTCGCGGATCATAGCTTACGAAGTCGCACCACTGGCGATCAGTGCAGCGCATCTGCCACTGCATCTGGTAAATATATTTCGTCGGCACCTTGCCGGTCTTCATGGTGTCAATATGCGTCGAGCTATTCGGACACTTGATCTCAATCAGACCATCTTCGCCAACAAGGCCATCAGGGCTGGCGTGAGTGCCCTCGATGAATGGATGGCGGTGAAGGCCCGTCTCAACCACGAACTCGCCCGTGCGGGCCTCATAGGCCGTTCTGGCGGCATCCTCATTGTCGATGCCGTGCTGCATGGCTGCGCTCTTGAAGCCATCCTCTTGGACTCCAGTAAGGCGCTCAACAACCAACTTGGCGCGAAGCCCCTGGCTGGTTGACCCCGGCTTGCCATCCTTGGTCTTGCTCAGGGCATCAGCAAGTGCCGATGCCCCAAGGCTACCACAGCGGGCTGCGTGCCATTCCGCTGTGCGCTGCTCTACGTTCTCGCTCATTCTGCCACCTTCTTTTCCAGAACCTTGACGGCTGCGTCATATTTCTCAGGCGTCAATTCCACCAGCGCCTTGACTTTGTAATGCTTGCAGAGTGCGGCAATGTCCGTGCCAGTGCTGTCGATCAGGCCCTGAAGGTATGATAGCTTGTCCGGGCTGATAACAACTGGTTCAGGCTCTACGTTTCCGGCTACTGCGTCGATTGCGTCATGCTCGACGATCTCAAGCGCAAGCATCCAGAGATAGCGGCGCAGATAGGTATGCTGGCTTCCCAGCGATTGAATCGGCAGCTGCCCCTTGGTTGAGGCATCGGCCATTGGGGTGTTCAAGATAATCGCGGCTCCGTCTTCGACATCCACGATCCGCATGGTCGCATTGCCGTCTGCAAAACTGATCGTGCAGCTAATGCCAACCTCTTCGCAGATTTGCAGGGCCGGAACTAGAAAGTCCCCCAGTTCAAAATAGCGATAGCCAGCAAACTTGTTGTGGCCCGACTTCTTGAGTGGGAGTGCGTGGAAGCGCAGCCGCGCTTGATTGAGTTTCTTATGGACAGTCACTGTTCGCTCCTATGCGTAACGTGGGAACTTGGTCAGGTGGATCACGCTCTGCCAATTGCGTTCCATGAGAAGGTTCCCGATCTTCTCAGCCAGCAGCTCGTGATAATTTGGATGGGCATAGCCCGCATGAATGATCGCCTCAGCTGCATCGCAAGCAGGGCATGAGTCAATCGCATCTTTCAATTCAAAAGCGCAAATCGTGCAATGTTCGTGTGCCATATGGCCCTCCGTTGTGATGCGCTGACAATAATAGGCTATGGACATATGTAAAGCCCTATTCTAAACAGGCCTCCACATTTTTGTGAAGGAGCGAATAATGACTAGATCAGAACGAGCAATCGGCAAGCTTTATGGCCGCGCTGCGGAACATCGCATCAAGATGACCCAGCTTGCGGATAGGGCCGGTGTTACCAGGGTGACGTTGAGCAATTGGCGCTCAGGTCGATCCACGCCACTGCTGGAAATGTATCTGGCCGTTCAAGAGGCGCTTGATGAGTTGGTTGCAGAACGGGCGGCGTGATCGATGATTTACGAAGAGTCGTTTACGCCTGAAACGTTGGCAAGCCGTCTGGCGGAATACATTTCGGATCCCTCAACCATCAGGGCGCGTGTCAAGGATCACTTTGGTCGCGCACCTTCGCTTGAGGAATGCCGCGAGTTTCGTCGGAAACATGAAAACAAAAAGCAGAAGCACGTTATCACAGCGCCGGAGAAGTTCACCTTCTTCTGCCAGCGTCATGATGGGCCATATGAAACCTGTGCTGATGGCTATGATCGCTGCATGACTTGCGCCAAGGAAAGGCGGGAGAAAGAGCTAAAGCGCGAACTCGACCATATTCGCAATCTGCAAGAGCAAAAGCGCTTGCGTGAGGAGGCCAGCAACAAGATCGCCGGAGAGGTGGTCGCCAATGCTCTGGAGAAGCTGAAGGAGCATGAAGGGCAACTGCATGAGCTGGTGATCAAGCGAGTCGCCAAGATATTCGGCATCTCCGTAAAGCATTTAATCAATGGCAATCGTGAGCGCATTTACGTCGATGCGCGATCTGTTGTGACTAAGGTGCTACGCCATCACGGATGGTCATTCCCTCAGATCGCCAAGCTGTTCCCCAGGCCGCATAATGCCGAGAAATATATGGATCACACCAGCCTTGTGCATCTGAGCCAAACTTGGGATATACGGGCAAAGCGTAATCCATTGGTTGCCAAAGCCACGGAGGCCCTGACGAAATGAGCCGATTCTTCGCCCGCAAGGCTTCCTGCAAAAATGGTCACACGCACGCCAGCATCACAGAGGCAAAGCGATGCGACCATCTCCACGAGAAGCAAGCTGCTGGCGAGATCATCTCTCTGCGAACCGAGCCGCGCTTCACCTTCGTGATTAATGATCGGGAGGTGAAGATGCGGAACGGACAGGTCATGCGGTATACTGGCGACTTCACCTACATTCAGGGCAACCGCCAGGTCGTTGAGGAGGTAAAGGCACGCAATGGCTGGATGAGCCGTGATGTGCCGATCAAGCTGGCACTGATGGCTGCGTGCTATCCAGACATTGATCTGCGGATCGTGAGGTGACGCAGAAAGCTCTTTCAGGAAATCGCGCAATGCGGTAAATAGGACAGGCGGGGAGCGCCCATAGGGAGCGCGGCGCTCAACCCGCCCTAGCAACGCCTCATGATGAGAGGCAAGGAGACGCTGCATATGTTCAGTAATACACGCCACAGAACCATCACGCAAGGAATTGCGTCATGAGCCGCCACAGCTTCGATCCAGAAGTGGCCGCAAAGGTCGGCTTGAACGCTGCGGTGATTTATCAAAACATCGTATGGTGGGCGGAAAAGAATGCCGCCAATGGAAAGCATTTCCATGACGGATTGTGGTGGACGTATAATAGCGTCTCCGCATTCGGTGAGCTATTCCCCTACCTGACCGGCAAGCAGATCAGAACCGCTCTGGCGAAGCTGGAAGAGGATGGTTTGCTGGTCAGCGGTTGCTTCAACAAGTCAGCCTATGATCGCACGAAATGGTATGCGCCGACTTGCCTATCTGCGGAATCCGATTTGCCCATAAAGGCAAATGAAGATGCCCAGAAGGGCGAACCTATACCAGATAGTAAACCAGTTCATAAACCAGATGATATAACCCCCTATAATCCCCCAAAGCCTATTCGCCTTAATGTTTACCTCCCTGACTGGCTTCCTCTGGATGCATGGAATGGTTGGATGGAAATGCGGATCAAGATGAAAAAGCCGCTGACCGAAAGGGCTTTTACACGGGCACTGAGCAAGCTAGACCGCATGAGGCACGAGGGGCAGGATATTGCCGAAGTGCTTGACCGCAGCACGATGAACGGATGGACTGATCTCTACGAAATTAAGGATCGCAACAATGGTAAATCAAATTGGGGAGGTTCTCCCGACCGCCGTAGCAGCCTTGCAAGAGCAATCGACGAAGGACTCGACTTCCTTGGCTGATGAGATCGCCAGAAAAAAGCACTTCCTTCAAGTGTTTCGCCGCTGGGAAGCCTTGTTCAAGCGCGCAGATCGCGGTGACGTTCAGGCAGAGAAGTGGCTCATTGCGGATTATTTCAAGTCGCTAGGCCATCTGTCGGCTGAAGGATTGGAAGCCTTGACTGAAGAACTAAAGGCTCGGTGCGTGTTCTTTCCGACGATCAAGGAATGCCTAGAGATCACTCGCCCTGGCCGATATGACTTCGGGAATCCGTTCTACCGGCTGCGGCACTTGAACGCTGGCGATCCGAAGATGCTTGCAGTGCCAGAGCGCAACCAGCGCCAGATCGCCCAGACCCACATGATTGAACACAAGGAAGATGCAGAATGATGTATGCCGACCGAATCCGCCTATGGGCAATGGATCGCAACCTGATCGAAGGCTCGACTGTTCAGGCCCAGTTTGTGAAGCTGATTGAAGAGATCGGCGAGCTGGCCGAAGCCATTGCTAAGGGTAAGGATGAGCAGTTCCTCGACAGCATTGGCGATGCTTTTGTGGTGCTGACGATCCTGGCCGCACAGAAAGACCTAGAGATCGAAGAGTGCATTGCGCACGCCTGGGACGAGATCAAAGACCGCAAGGGCCGAATGGTTGATGGAATCTTTCAGAAGGAAGAGGACATTGCCCGCTAACAATGGCCGCAAGCCCGCCGTGGACACTTGTGACATAAAGCTCCGCAATGGGATGGTGATACGAGACGTTGATCCATCCCAGTGGCGCTGGAAGCAATGGCCCGAAGGCCCACACGCATTTGATGTGGTTCAATGGCAACCAGCTGGGCTGTTGAAACGCTGGGAAGGAAAAAAATTGCCTTGATGTAAAAAGGCACTTTACACGCAAATTAGGCTGATCTAGAGAATGTGCATCAACAGGGCGAACCGCCCGCCAGAAGGAAATGATAATGATCGAAGCAATCAAAATCCTCCGTGCCGCATGGTCGAATCAATCCACTAGCGACAAGCTCTGGACTGCATTCAGCCTTTCCGCTTTCCCGCTCATGTTCTGGGCTGTTTGGGTGATTACGCCATGAAAAAGACTCTCCTGATTATCGCTGCACTTTGCGCCTCTACTCCTACCTATGCTCAGGATACCATGAAGGACGATGGCAATGAGATCCTCACCTATTGCGATGAGAACGCCACTGCCATCACGAAGGGTGTCTGCCTTGGCTATATTCAAGGACTCTGGACTAGCCTCGATTTGATGCTGGCGATGAATGACACGAAGATGTGCATCCCGAAAAGCGCAACGCTTGGTCAGGTGCGAGATGTCACTGTGTCATACATTCGGCGCAATCCGGCAACTCGACATGAAGGCTCAATGATCTTGTTTGCCCGCGCTTTGGCAGAAGTCTGGAGTTGCAAATGAAAGTTCTAATTGCCTGTGAATATAGCGGGCGCGTTAGGGACGCATTCATTAGGGGAGGGCATGATGCTATGAGTTGTGACTTGCTTCCCACTGATGCGGCAGGGCCACATTATCAGGGCGATGTGCGGGATGTTTTGGACTATCCTTGGGATCTTATGATCGCGCATCCTCCCTGCACTGATTTAGCAGTAAGCGGTGCGAGGCATTTTGATCAAAAGCGATTAGATGGAAGGCAACAGGCCAGCGCCTCATTTTTCATGATGTTGGCGAAGGCGGACATTCCTCGGATTGCGATAGAGAACCCTGTCTGCGTCATGTCTTCGCTCTGGCGGAAGCCGGATCAAGTTATTCATCCGTGGCAATATGGTCATGGTGAAACGAAGGCCACCTGTCTCTGGTTAAAGAATCTACCAATGTTGCAGCCGACCAATATCGTGGAAGGGCGTGAACCCAGGATTCATAGAATGCCTCCGAGTGCCGATAGATGGAAACTTAGGAGCGAAACATATGAGGGCATAGCTAACGCAATGGCTGACCAATGGGGATTCCAGTTGTGCTAATCCGCAATGGCAAAGACCTAAAACGCGCTCGGAAGATTCTTGGTTGGACAGTCAACGATCTTTCAGATGCGCTGCGCCTATCCCCAGGAACGGGCAATCGAACAATCCGCCGCATGGAAGCTGGAGACTCCTATGTCACTGGCCCGATCTGCGTGGCGACTGAAGCATTTCTAGCAGGATTTATACCAGATGACATTGAGGTCGATTATGGAGAACTCTAAGCTGCGTGAAATCGTTGCCGATGCGGTTGGCAAGGTTCATGGAAACCCGCACTTCGTCCAACAAATCCGAGATGGTGAGCAGGACGATGGCCCGTATATGCAGAGCGCATATGCGGTGCGGGATTGGTTCCTGAATGAACTGCTGCCAGAGCCAGAGGAAGAAGTTGATGGCTAAGGCTGCGCCAGCCCACTTCCCTTACAGCCACAGAACGATGGACAAGGTTCTAGAGGAAGAAAACCAGCGCCGAGCAAAGTGGCGCAAGCGGTATGACGATAACTTCAGGAGCCTAAAGCGTGCATGACAGCTATCAGGTCGGTGGGGCGCATTACCTAGAGAAGGAGATCCAGCCTTGGGATGCAATGAGGGCCTGGATGACCCCAGAGCAGTTCCAGGGTTTCCTTCGCGGCAATGCGATCAAATATCTGGCTAGGGCAGGGAGCAAGGGGGACGCGCTGGAGGATTACCGGAAGGCGCATCATTACCTGAGCAAGCTGATAGAGGCTTTGGACGCGAACCTTGTCCAAGAGGAGTTCTAAGTCTATAAAGGCTTCACCAATCCTATTGTTAGGAAGTGAGATGACATTGCAAATCGAATATGAGCTTGTCGAAGCTCTTCTGCCCTACGCAGCAAACAGCCGCACACACTCCGATGCCCAGGTTGCCCAGATCGCGGCAAGCATAAAGGAGTTTGGCTGGACTAACCCGATCCTGATCGATGGCGACAACTGCATCATCGCAGGGCATGGACGGCTCTTGGCAGCACGCAAGCTGGGCATGGAGCAAGTCCCAGTAATTGTGCTGGATCACCTGTCTAAGGCGCAGCAACGCGCCCTTGTCATTGCCGATAACCAACTCGCCCTGAATGCTGGGTGGGATATGGATATGCTCAAGGCAGAGATCGATGGATTGAAGCTAGAGGACTTCGACATTGATCTGCTGGGCTTTGATGACAAGTTCCTTGATGGGCTTCTGACTGCAGAGCCGACTGAAGGATTGACCGACGAGGATGCGGTGCCTGAAGTGCCGGAGCAGCCAAAGACAGTGCTTGGTGACGTTTGGGTGCTGGGGAATCACAGGCTGATGTGCGGCGATAGCACTAGCATTGATGCGGTTGAGAAGCTGATGGATGGCGCAAAGGCCGATATGGTGTTTACCGATCCGCCTTATGGTGTTGAATACCAATCCAATATGCGAACCAAATCTGCCAAGTTTGATGTGCTGAAAAACGACGATCAATTTCTCAACATTGCACCGATCATTGAGACTTGTTCAACTGGATGGGTATTCGTCTGGACAAGTTGGAAGGTGCAGACAAAATGGATCGATCAATTCTCTGGGTTTGGTTATCCAACAAACATTGTGATCTGGCATAAGCCGGGTGGTGGAATTGGTGATTTAAAGCGCACATTTTCGAGCGATTATGAGGTCGCTCTGGTTTGGCATCGTGGCGCTGAATTGGCTGGAAAGCGCATCGGAAGCGTTTGGACAGTAAACAAGGATGGTGCATCGACCTATCTTCATCCAACGCAAAAGCCTGTCGCACTTGCGGTTGAGGCATTGGATAAAACGACGAAGACAGGATCATTGATCTTGGATCTTTTCGGTGGTTCTGGCTCAACGCTTATCGCTTGCGAAAAGACTGGCCGCGTCAATCGCAGCATGGAACTTGATCCAAAATACTGCGATGTAATCATCAAGCGTTGGCAGGACTTCACTGGGCAACAGGCTGTCCACGCTGAAACCGGCGAGACGTTCGATGCCTCACGTTAACCTAACCGCAAAGCAGGAAGCCTTCTGCCAAGGCATCGCTGATGGGTTGGGCCAGGCCGATGCGTATCGGGCAGCTTATGACGCTGAAGGCATGAAGGATAACACGATCTATCCCCTGGCATCGAAGCTGATGAAGAACAGCAAGGTCGCCGCAAGAATTGCTGAACTGAAGTCAGAGGTGCAGGAAAAGCAGCTTTGGTCGCGTGAAATGTCTGTCAAGGCATTGGTTCAAGCTTATCGCGAAGGCTCTGGATCAGTGAAGGTCGCTGCGGTGAAGGAGCTAAACGCGATGCACGGATATAACGAACCGACCAAGCACGCGATCACCGGCTCTATGCTGCATCGCATTACCCGCGAGGTGATCGATGGCCCGCAGCCTAACGATTAAGACACCGCGCTGGTTCAAGCCATTCCTCAAGCCGAGTCGCTATAAGGGCGCACATGGTGGCCGTGGCTCTGGCAAGTCTCATGCCTTCGCAGAGGCTGTCATTGAGGCGCACGTAATGGATCCGAAGCGCCGCACTGTCTGCGTGCGTGAAATCCAGAAGTCACTAAGCCAATCCGTCAAGCGACTGCTTGAGATCAAGATTGAGCAGCTGGGCGTGCAGGATTACTTTGAGGTTCAAGAGGCCCAGATCAAAGCGCGGCATGGTGATGGCCTGATCATCTTCCAGGGGATGCAGAACCACACGGCTGACTCAATCAAGTCACTCGAAGGTTATGACTGCGCTTGGGTGGAAGAAGCGCAAAGTCTGTCGCAGCGCAGCCTTGACCTATTGCGCCCGACGATCCGTAAGCCAGGATCGGAACTGTGGTTCACCTGGAACCCCAGCAAGGACAGCGATCCGGTCGATTGGTTGCTGCGTGGTGACAATCCCCCGCCAGATGCCATCGTGCGCGAAGTCAACTTTCAGGACAATCCGTGGTTCCCTGATGTGCTTCGCGCTGAAATGGAATACGACCGAGGCCGCGATCCAGACAAATACAAGCACGTGTGGCTGGGTGGCTATGTCTCAAACAGCGAGGCACGGGTATTCAAGAACTGGCGCATTGAGGAGTTTGATACTCCAGCTGACGCAGTGCATCGCTTCGGAGCGGATTGGGGCTTTGCGTCCGATCCTACAGTCCTGATCCGCTGCCATGTTTCCGGTCGCACGATCTACGTCGATTACGAGGCCTATCGGGTGGGCTGCGAGATCATGGACACTCCAGCATTGTTCCTAACGATCCCAGAGTCCGAAAAGTGGCCTATCGTTGCTGACAGCGCCAGGCCGGAAACCATCTCGCATATGCAGAGAAACGGATTCCCCAAGATCATGGCCGCAGTCAAAGGCCCGAAGTCTGTTGAGGAAGGTGTGGAATGGCTGAAGTCATATGACATCGTTGTCCATCCTCGCTGCCAGCACACGATTGATGAGCTATCCTGCTACAGTTACAAGACTGACCCCTTGACAGGGCAAGTATTGCCGATTCTTGCGGATAGAGACAACCATTTGGTGGACGCACTGAGATATGCGTGCGAGGCATCGCGCAGAGCGTCCCCGCGCAAGGCAGTTGAGATGACGCCACTTCCAGTTGCCAATCGCTGGTAAATCGTTTATTAGTTGATTATGGATTATCAGCGACACTATGATGCACTGATTGAGCGTGCGCGGCAGAGGCGGCTGACTGGATATTTTGAAAGGCACCATGTAGTTCCGAAATGCCTCGGCGGTGGCGATGATGGTGAAAATATCGTCTGTCTAACCGCAGAAGAGCATTATGTCGCCCACCAATTGCTGGTTAAAATATATCCGAACGACCGCAAACTAGTGTTTGCAGCGTGGATGATGTGCAATGGAAAAAGGAGAAGCGGCAAGCGTTACGCATGGCTCAAGCGAAAACAGTTGCAGGCTTTATCGGAAGCGCATCGCGGCAAGAAAATGCCGGAATCGAATAAGCGCAAGTTGATTGAATCAAATACTGGTCGGCCATGTTCCGATGAAACGCGCAAAAAAATATCAGAAGCTCAAGTTGGAAAGGTTCTGACAGTTGAGCATCGGCGCAAACTTTCAGAAGCGCATCGTGGGAAAAAGCATAGTGCTGAGACCCGCAGAAAGATGTCTGAGTCTGGTAAAAAAAGGATATGGTCTAAGGAAACTCGCCAGAAGTTGTCAAAAGCCAAGCAAGGTGTTAAAACTGGACCGCGCAAGGCTATGCAATGCCCGCATTGCGGCAAGGTTGGTGCTGGAGGCGTGATGCAGCGCTGGCACTTTGAAAGATGCAAGGTGGTAAATGGCCCGACTGACTAAAGATCAACGACTCGCCAATGTGCATGAAAGTGCGCTGAACGAGTTTGACCGCTGCCAGTCATCCATGCGCGATGAGCGCCTTCAGTGCCT
>JACCDW012004886.1_pt1 | contig 12819 bp, 23 predicted proteins | sample 7449781 | NCBI WGS metagenome assembly JACCDW01 (sample SAMN15323449, study PRJNA562643) | freshwater metagenome | isolation source: river surface water | place: USA:Blue River Watershed | collected 2017-08-18 | reverse complement strand
TTTTGATAGAATAGATTTGATCCTCGAAATTGTATTCATACTCTACATTGTCAGGAACAAAGATAGTGCCTGTGATTGTAAATTTTAATTCTTTCATATTAATCCTCAAAATAATCAGATTCAATTAGAGAGCTCGATTTTAGTTCTTCAACGATTCCTGGCTGTTGAAATAATCCTTGCATAAAAGCTCGAATAATTAAATCTTTGGTTTCGTCGTCATACTCTTTTGATAGTTCATCTCTCAAACGGTCTGCCATAGCTCTAATCCACTTCAAGTTTTCCATACTGTATTATATCGCCTCTATCATAAAAGAAAAAGGGGAGACTTGAAAATCTCCCCTCGAACTATTTAGTCTTCCCTGTATATTTCACCAGTAAGAACAATTCTGCAGATATATCCTGAATGTGTGTCAAGGGCCTTATGCACTACCTCATCTATATAGGAAATACCTACTTCTTCACTGAATTCATTCTCAGTGTGGATAGCCAACACCACTTCAGTATCTTGGCTGTATTGTGGATACTTAGACTCAATTTCTTGTAGTTTCTTAATTAACTCTTGAATACTCATACTTCCTCATCCTCGAAAAGGCATTCCCAATTTTCTCGTCCACCCCATTTGCCACATTCTACCGCTTCCTTGAAAGAATCAAAAGAAACGATGTACTCGATATTTCCATCTTCAAACTTGTATTCATTATGGAAATCGCTCTCAATGCTTCCGGCAATCAACTCGAAATTTGCAGTTGGATATAATTTCGACAATTCCACTACAAATTGATTCGGACTATCCCAAGGAGAATCAAAATAAAAGATGATGGTGTTGAAATCTTCAAGTTCTTTGGATGTACAATTTGAAGCATCCCACTTGACACCCCAGTTTTGAATTCGCCAATCAAACCAGTTTGTATATCCTGTCTCTTCTTGTGCTTTGAGATTTTGAATAATTTCTCTTGCACGTTGAGCATCCCATTCATCACCAGCAAGAGAGATTCCCTCAAGTGTAATAAACTTTGTACCTTTGCTGTTATTTACCCCAGCAATAAAATCTTCAGGGTTACGATGCGGAGACATTGTTCCTTCTAACACTAAAGGCATCGGGAAGAACGAATCAAACAGAGAATCGGTTTGTGCTTTTTCTTTAAAAGCATTGTACTCTTCTTCGGTTTTGAAGGTACAGGTGAGTTCGTTAGAAACCCAGTTCGGCATTGTAGGGATTACCTTTCTTTCTCGTACATATCAAACGTACATTGTGTTATATCATCTGATACTATGAATCGCCAATAGTTTTTGGATAATTTTCTTTTGTAAATCATACAACCACAATGTTCTATGAAATAAAAATTAAAGCAAGGTTCCTCCCAAGCTGTTAAACTTTTGGATTCTCTTGCTAATTTTTTGGCGAATGTAATTTTCAAATTATTTACTGGATTTCTTTTTTTCAAAGAGCCAGATAATTATTCCTAATAAGAATGCAACAAGAGGAATTACATACCAATTAGGAACATACACAAAACGATCAAAATCAGTCATTTTGAATTTCACCAAACTCCGCATCATCATAGCGTACATTTGTTATGCTATGATTTTCCAATTCTTGAAAATCTGTAATTGTCTCATTACCCCAAGCTCCGCCTTCAGCAACAAGACACATTTGTAGCATATACATTATGTCGTTATACTCTAATGCATACAATTTACCAGCAACGTCATAGTGAGGGATAACATCATCAGGCACGTTCATTGAGCCTCTGACATTGAAGTATACTTTTTTCATAACCTATTATATCATCTGGAGGGTATGGTGCAAGAAAATTATCTTTGAAATAAATATGGGGAGCTTGCGCAAGCTCCCCATAAAAGAGGAGAATAAAATAAATTATTCTCCTCTTATCTTGAGATTTGAAAGCCCTACACAATTCAAATCTCAAGGCACAATTGGGATTCAAGACAAGAAGACCAATAGCGGGAGTTTTGGTGTCCTTGTATAATGTCCCAATATAAACATCTTGTTATGTAGGGTGATGTGTCCATTCTCTTAGATTTCTCTAACCAAATATTTTCGCCATTGATATATTCGGATACATCTTTCTTAGAGTCTGCTTTGTATCCTTGGGTATTTAAACCTAAGGCACGAAGCATATGTACATCAAGACACACCACCTCTACATTGTTTGGATAGCAAAGTTCAAGGGCAAATGATACTTTTGCTAATCCAATTCCTTTTAAATTATAAGCAAGTCGGTTCCTCAAGCTTACCCAAGATTCATTGCTCGATTTTTCAAAATTGCTTGGGTTCTCGAAAAACTTATTCTTGAAATCCCATATATTTTCTGTACGTTGATTATGACAACCGCCTTTGGAAATATATAATAATTCTGCAAGTTTAGATTTGTCGTTTAACCATAACTCGAAATTTTTGATATGGTTGTAAGTGCGTACATTACTCTGCCATGTAGAATGTATAGATGTATAAGCAAACAACCATCGCTTAAAAATCTCATTGCTGTTTGTTGGTGAAATAGACTTCCAGTATTCTTCATAACTCGAAATCTTTGGTTGATGCTTAATTGAAAAAACATCCTCGAAATTCATTTTGCTTCTCGCTTGTAGGGTTTGAGATAATGAATAGTATCATGGTGTGTGTGGTGTGTCAATAAACAATTTGACTATTAAGAAATATATCCCAGAACAATTATTATTATTCTGGGATATAACGCAACCGGCAGGAATCGAACCTGCGGCCAAATGCTTAGAAGGCATTTGCTCTATCCGCTGAGCTACGGTTGCATATCTGTAAATATTATACCACAGATTGTAAAAAGCGAAAGAAGAGAATCGAACTCTCGTCATCAACTTGGAAGGCTGAGGTAATAACCATTATACGACTTTCGCTTATTGTTGATATGCTGATATCTTTACAATTTTATTATTGTCATTAATATCTATAATGTCAACAACATCAACTGTTACATATTCATCAACAACAATTTTTATCTGACAGAAGTAACGTGTGATATTATTTAACTTGGTGCTTGCCTCTGATAATAATACAACACGCAATTTTCCATTTTTCTCGAAAATATCTCTGTTTGTCTGCAGAACATTTTCAATTCCTTCAGCTTCATTTTCCCAATCTTTTAAAACTACATCCTGGGAAAACATACTTCTCAAACCCTCGAGATCTTTGTTCGAAAAAAACTCGAAATATTGAATTAATAAATCCATTTTTACTCTCTAAAAAATTATTAAAGCTTAGGAGAGGAATCGAACCCCCAACAACCATATTACAAGTATGGTGTTCTACCATTGAACTACCTAAGCAAATTGTCTAAACTTTTTTCTCAAGAATCCAAAGTAATTCTCTTACTTTATTATCTCTCTGTTTTAAGTTTCTGCTGCCTCTGTATGTATTATAATCTTTTTCCATAATTTCTACAGAACCAAAAGACTCTAATATACTTCGGAACTTATCTTCCTTTATTATACCCTCATTGTTATAGGAAATCAAGATAAACTTTGCATTTGTATCCTTAATTAAATCTGTCATGCTTTTTTCAGCTTCTTTAGATTTATTGTATGCAGATTTATTCCAATCCCTCGAAATCCCACTTACTCCATTTTGAATATCAATCTCTGTTCCAGCATTTATAATATTCAGCATAAAATAATTAGAACCATAAGGATGAAGATTGTAAGGCGGATCATAATATACAAGATCAAATTGTGGTAAACTGGAACATACCAATTTATTTATATCTTCTTGATATACATTTACCTGACACTCGAAATCCGATAATAAAGGTACTTCTAAAATAATTTCGCCCTTAATCCTGGTAAGAGCATTTTCACCTCTACCGCCAAAATGACCAATTCCATCTTTTTTATGAAAGCCCTTAAACACTCCACTTGTATTATTGTGTATTGATGCTTTTACAATTAAAGCAGCAAGACACAAATTATAATATGGTTGAGGGATATCATTTATTAATCTTCTTACATTGTCGATAATTCTTGCATTATCATTAGTGTAAAAAACTCTTTCGCCTGGTTGAATATTGTTATCATCCTTAGGCGCATAATTAGCTCTAATAAAACCAATCTCATCACTATATCTTTTGTTTTTATTTAATTCATCGATATAGTTTTTTAAAATATGAGGATCAATTTCACTCTTATTAGTTAAGAAAGCTTTATTTACAGTATTAGAGTAATTTTCAAGATCATTAACATATAATTCGCTCGAAATACTCTTTAATAATCTGCTAACACATCCCGAGCCAGCAAAACCATCAAAACAAATTAATTTTTCTTTCTCTAACCTGTCTTGTACTGCTCGAAATCCTTTATATAAAAATGGCAATAAGGTTCTCTTATTGCCAATGTATGTGATAAGCTGAGTTATGAAATATGGATCCTCGAAATCTAACATAGCTTTATAATACCATATCTCTAAACACTAATCAACTAATTTCTCTGTTTTCTTGTTTAGCCTATTGATCATTCTCTTAATTAAAAAGATTTGATAGAACAATAAACTAAAAATTATAAAAATAACAGTGGGAGCAATAAAAAGGATATTAGCCTCGAAAAACTTGATCATGTTCTTATCTTATCATATGTAAAAAGGTGATTTTCCGGTAGAGATTCGAACTCCAATTAAAGGCACCAAAAACCTCTGTCCTACCATTGAACGACCGGAAATTATAAATAGCCTGTAGGGGGATCGAACCCCTGGTCTCATCCGTGAAAGGGACGCATCTTAACCACTCGACTAACAGGCCTCGAAAATTACGCTTCTACGTATTTGCTAATTGTTTTTTTGCATTTATTACAAACAACAATAATTTCTCTTTTACCGTTAGTCTCTACCACTTCTTGAACATCGTATATGCCTTTACATTTATTTGTAGAAACACAAGGCTGCTCAAACATGCTTTTGTGTGCTGTTCCCATTTATAATTACCTCAACTCCTTGAACTGGATTCGAACCAGTGACCGTTCGGTTAACAGCCGAATGCTCTACCGCTGAGCTATCAAGGACCATATTCGGAGCGGGAGAGGGAATTGAACCCCCGACCTGCAATTTATGAGACTGCCGAGCTACCAGACTGCTCTATCCCGCACCGACATATATATTATACAGTCAAACCGAAAAATATGTCAAGCTATTTGACGAGAAATATTTTGTATTTCTTAAAAATATCTGTGAATTGATCTGCAGAGAGCTCGAAATTATAACTTTTTCCCTCTACTGTAGCTAACAATGTGTAGGAGCCATATAATAATGTGTTGATGTAAACCCAATAGTCTCCATCTTCATTTTTAAAATATATACTCTTGGTTTTTTTGCCTTCTCTAATATCTACAAAATTCAAGGCCTCGAAATATTTCATCACATCATCGTAATTATATATCTCTGGTTTACAAATCTCTGCAATCATCTTTCATCCTCCTCAAGATATCTAAAATTGCAATATCCTTATTCTTTAGTTCCACATCAAACAAAACTTCCTTGCCAAAATCTTCAGGCAAATGATCGGCCATGTCTTTGTGAGCTCTACCGCCATCTTTACCCTCTGAATAATGGAATATCGGAATTATATTATTCCATGTTTCATAAGCATTGTAAAAAGCATCCTCTGCAGCAACACCATTATTTAACATTTGATGATGCAAATTATCAAATGTTACTGGGATACCATATGGCTCGTAAAAATATTTTCTTAAAGCTGCTACGTCCCATGTGCTGCCAGTGTCATTATTCTCTAACACTAATCTGCTCTTTACACTATCACTCAAGCGCTCGAAATTCTTCATAAAAATATCTCTGAGCTCTATTGGATTTCCTTCTTTTCTTATATGTATATTTAAGGGATTGTAATAGGACCTCTCTAATCCTAATCGCTCGAAAATCTCAGCATGGAATTCTAAATCTATTAAAGAATTATTTACTTTCTCATCATTAGTAAGAGTGATATATTCTGATGGATGTGCACTTACTCTAATGCCTGTTTCTTTAATAGCTAAAGAAACATTATTTATTTCTGCTTCTATTAAATTATAATTTGGCAGATCTTCAAGGGCCAACATTACCTCAGGATGTTTAATCACTGGACATAAATCGCTCGAAATCCTATAGCCATTTATTCCGCTGCTCTTACAATGATTAATAATTTTTCCAGTGACAGAAAAATTATTAACTACAATCTCTGACAATTTTACTAACGACTCTTCCCTGGGTTTGCTGAGAAAAGATTTATAAGTCATGGTTCGAAATTTATGGCCCTCTTCTGCCAAAATATTCGAAATGCAACATAGGGAAAGATTCATAAATATACGATATCATACCTATAAGGAACAGACAACAAAAAAGAGGGATCATTTATGATCCCTCTAATAGCTCTTTATCAATTTCAATCATCCACTCGCTGCGATCTATAAGCTCCTCTAACAGCATTTTTTTATAACACGCTCGACAAAAGAACATACAATTAATTCTAATTTTATTTTCCCCGTCTTCCTCGAATTCCTCAGTGAAATTATTAGGCTTATACTCCACCTCTATTCTTTCACTTTTACAATTTTCACATTTATTGTCTAAAGCTTGTTTTCTTAAAAGAATTGTACTATCAACAGTTTCTTTTAATTTTTCTAAATATAAATACATAGAAGGAACATCATGAAACATTATGCTAACACCGTATCTAAATCAAATTGCATCTGTCTAATAATAGGAATAAAATCTTCCACATTTACTTCGTCATCTAATAATAACTCGAAAATTGAAATTGCATTTTTTATCTCTCTATCATTCAAAACTCCTAAATAATATAATCTTACATAGTCAATCAAAATATCCTTAAGCACTCTACTTTTCTTTTTCATTTTATCCTCGAATTTCTTTCTTTCAAAGGCACATATTGTAAACCCAAATTATCCGATAAATAAATTACTGACTCCCTATATATTTCTCTATTTATACAAAATACATCTCTGACATCAAGAGTATTTAAATCCATCTCGAAAATTAAAAATGGCTGCTTGCAATAATACAAAACAAAATAAAAATCTTCACCACTCTCTATTTGCCATAACTCTAAATTACTTATCCTCGAAAAATCAATTGGCAATTCACTATAAACAAGAAATGCTGGATGAATGTTTTGATTAAATAATAAAGCAAAAAACTCTTCAATATTACTTTGCTTCTTCCTCAAAGATAATAATTCTTCTATAGTCATTTTAAAACTATTCCGTGCTTCCTCAAAAACTCACGATCATTAACTGGAAAACCTGTGAGAAAAACTATATCATCATTAAAACCAATTTCAATTTCCTGGTCGATATTTATTTCTTCTTCTTTTACTCTATCTGAAAAATAAAATACATTCTGATTAGAGCTGCCTTTCAAACCACTCGAAATTCTTTTTTCTTCAACATAACGACCATCTATCAAAATATCTAAATAATCTAAACATTTTCTTCTTACAGGATTTTCGTTGATCTCGTCAATCGTAAATCCTGTATAGACAATTATTCCTTTTTTAAAATTAAAATCCTTAAGAGAAAACAATAACTCTAATAGCTCATACTCTTGCTCAAAAGGATCTCCACCAGTAATCGTAACACCATCTACCTCGAAATTCTTTATCAACTCTAAAATCTGGCTGTTACTTAATATTATCTTTTTTTCATTAGACCAAGTTAGGGGATTAAAACAATTCTTACATCCCTTACTACAACCTTGAGTCCATAAAACAAATCTCTCTCCTGGACCATTAACCCTCGAAATCGTATATCCGTGAATATTCATAGCTTCAACTTTCTTTCCTTACTCTTATTATAAAAGTTGAAGCTAAAATTAAACCTTTCCCTCTATAGTGTTTTAAATATTTTAAGAGAGATTTTAGCCTCGAATTTCTTAGCTAAATATCCCTCGAAAAATTGAAGCTAACATTATTCTTGCAAAATCAAATATGTATAAATGTTATGGAATTAGAAGAATTATAGTAGGTGGCTGAAAATTATTAAAATTCTTCTAATTCTTTTTTTGCAAGAAGGGTGGCTAATAATTTTTGCAGAATAGTACATATTACGAGATATTTTAGACAGTTGAATTTTCATTCTTCTTGTTTTTTTCTAAAAGCCCCGATGATTCTGATTCCACACCTCACTCTTCCATTCACTCGTTAAGGTAAATCTTTTACCTAATTCTTAACAACAAAAAATCCACTATAGGCTAAATTAGTGGATTTTTTGTTTTAATATGGTCTGTATTGTAAGTGTGGATTAGAATTTATTTTATTCTATATAGCTTTCTGACTTTCCTGTATTGGGATTAGTGTTTCATATTTATCTATAAAACCTTAATAATTCTTTTATATCCCCCACAAACTCTCCACTAACACTCCACCAAGGCTCCACTACGATGTAATTATATTTTTTACACTTAAGATATTGCCCTCATTTTTACACTTTTTACCCTTAGAATAGCCATTATAAGGGTATGTGTAAAGAAAGAATGGGTTCAGGGTAGTAATTGCAAGAGACATAAGAATCATGCTATTTTGTATGGATAATTTATGGTAGTGTAAGAAATTATGATCTTGATAGCATAACGAAGAAAGTGATTATAATTGCTGCCACACCTAAAAAACAATATAAGCATCCCATGTTACTTCTTTTGTTTTGTAAATCTAAAACTTCATCATAATAGCTATTGTATTCTGTTTTGAATTTGTTTTCAATATCTACTAATTTATCTATGTGTTGTTGCAAATAATCTACATGGTATTGAGAAACAATAAAGTTAGATTTTTCTGAAAGTGTGTTGTACCAATTTTCGATTTCAAGAAATATTTTATTTCTTTCATTGGTATATTGGTTTTTGATAATTTGTAGTTTTTCTAAGAATTGTGGTGGATATTCTGTGGGGGCTCTTTTATAGAAATTAAGTTCTTGTTGAAAAAGTATGTCTTCGCCTTCTTTTCTATATTTGAGTGCGGACAATGTTAGTTCAGGGTTTTTGATATCGAAAATTGTTAGGGTGTAGAAAATGAATTCTTTTGTTTCTAAGTTATGTGGATTAAACTCTTGGTAATTTTCTTTTGCTGTGTTTTGCAAGTTGATGATAGCTAATGTTTGTACGAAGTCAAGTAAGGTGGACATGTCATATTTTATCACTATGGATGTTTGTTTGTTAGTTTCTTTCCGGGATTTCTATTAATTGTTGTGAATAAACATATGGGGGTATATGTTTATGAAGAGGGGATTTACTTTATTAGAGATATTAATTTGTCTTATTGTAATTGGGACATTGTTAGCTATATTATTTCCTGTATTTTTATATGCGAAAAATAATAGTAAGCGGATTAGTACATTTTCATCATTAAGAAGTTTGGGTGTTGCTTGGCGTATGTATATGGGTGATTATGATGATTATGTAATGCGGGGAAATTATGGTGGTAGTAATTGGTTTGGTATTGGTGGTGACAATGGTGTTTTATTTTCTTATATTCGTATGAGGGATATAAGGGATAAGAGTGTTGATGATTATAAATTCAATACAGTGTGGTATTGGCCTGGTTATGGTTACAATTCTTATTTATCTGTGAATGACAATTTTGGTAAACCTATAGCAGTTCATATTTCTTCAATTATGGATCCTGCTTCCACTGTTTGTTTTGCTCCATCTGCTGGTTTGTTTAGGGTAAATGGTGTTGATAGTTTGTATGGAGTTTCTTTGCTCACCTATCCTTCATTTAGATTCCCCACTTTTCATGCTCGATTTAGTGGCAATTCTGGAGTTTTATGGGTTGATGGGCATGTGAGTAATGTGAGGGCTAAATATCTCTTATCTGATGAAAAATATAAGAGATTGAATTTGGGTGAAATAGACAATGATAATAATTGGCGCACTAATGAATATTTTGATTTAGATTAAGAAGAAAAACCCCTCGATTTATTTGAGGGGTTTTTTGTTAGTCTTCGAATGGTAGAGTTTTTTGTCCAGCGATAATATTATTTAGTTGAGCAGAATTATCAAATCCATGTATAAAAAAGTTTCTTGCTGAATTTAGTTGTTCTTTGGTTAGGTCGAGGTTTAGGTGTTTGATGAACTTTTGAAATCTTTCTTCATTTTCATCTGGTGTAGAGATTGCATTATGAAGAGCGAACATTCCACTATCGCATCCCAAACTATATGCTTTAGGTCCGAAACCAAACTTATCGTAAAGTAGGCCTCTGTATGAACCATTATCATTAAAATAGTTTTCAAAGATTATATTTGTAATATGAAAGAATAACAACAACTGATTATCTGTTTCTAAAGATTCAAAATATTCTTTGGCTTTTTGCTTATATTCTTTTAAAGCTTTTTCTTCCAATTCTAAATACTCTTTATATTCTTCACTATTCAAATAGTCAGTAAAAGATTTATATATCTTTTCATTATGCTCAAATGGGTTGGGATTTTTCACCATGGGATTATTTGTGCTTTCTCTTATTGATTCTTCTTTGCGTAGTCTGATTTCGTTCCATGATTCTTTTTCGTTCATTTATTTTTCCAGTATATAGGATAGATATTTCTTTTGCCATCTTTTGTAATGGTCATCTTCGGGTTGTATTTTGATTCTTATTGATTTTTCGTTATGTGTGTTTAGGTGTGCGGTTCTTTTTGTTCCGTGTGAGAGTTCGCTTTTTATTTCTAATTCTTCTATCATTTGTTCGTGTGATAGGTAGTATTGGAAGATATTGAATTGTTTAAATGTTCTGATATCAAAGGCAAAGCAATAGTATCCTTTTATTTTTTGCCATGGTCTAATTTGCACCAGATTCATTATATCGTTTGTATGTGTGAGGATTGATAATTTTATTTCGTGGTAATATGAATCTATAATGCAATCACCTTTTTCAAGTGATGCTGGTATTTTAGTGCCATTTAGTTCTTTGATAATTCTGTTTTGTATAATTGCGCCGTAAGATTGTGGGTTTTTAAGATTCATAGCAAGGATGAATTCTTCCCATGATGATTTGTTAATCCAATCAGGGTTATTTGTAAGTTTTTCGGCTGCTATTTTTTGTTGATTTATTTGCCAGAGACTATCAAGATCCATTGTTATATAAATTATAACAATATTATTTATTTTTGTAATAGCTCCACTAATATTTGTTCAGCTTCATTTTTTCTAAGAGCGATGTAATAGTCTCTGCATTTGATTTTCATTACATTATTAGTTACGAGTGCTACATATATAGTTAGGTCTTTTGAGAATCCGAGTGTTGAGAATAGGTTTCGATTTTTGCCTGTTATTTTTAATATTTTGCAGTGATATTTTTCAGGTACGCAGCACAATTTCGTTTTCATTTGGTGTTTTTATCCAGTCGTTAGAAATTGCTTCCTTTAGATTGAATATATTATCAGATGGGCAAAATATTTCGCAATGTTCTATTCCGTTGTAGGGTGTATTTTTTTCTATTGCTCTAAGATATTCCTTTTCTTTCATTTTGTATATCAATGTTGGTGAAAAGTAATATATATAATTTCTGTCATTTTCTCTAAAGAAGTAAAATCCATTCTCGCCATTGAGAATTTCTGTTAGTGTCATCATTACCACCATAAATCAAACCACAATTCGGATAAGATATTAACAGCCTTCTTTGCGTTAATAAGTCTTTCCTTTTCGATTTCTAAGGATTGTTTATCGGTGTCGTCTTTATAATATTCCTCGAAAGATTTAACAATAAAAATAAGTTTCTCGTTATAGGAAGCTTCAGTTTCTCCGCTTGGGAATCCATTATTCACCTTGATATATCTTTTTAATCTTGGTAATAAGAAGAGGGCTAAAGTTTTATCTAAATGCCAAGTTTCTGTATCGTCGAATCCTTGCGAGATTATTTGTTCTTTATATTTTTGTAATTTATTGGGGTCATTTGGGTATACATCTTCTGCTATGCTAAAGTTTGTAGTGCTGGGTTTATTTTTCATTTTATTTTATTAGCCTCATTGATAATATTATTTATAATTTTTTGTTTTTGTATCATTGCGAAAAACAATCTTAGGGTGTTTCTTGCATCATCCACAGCTCTATGTTGTGTACCTAAAAAATCAAGTTTATAATTTATAAGTGTTGATTTAAGGCTGCTGTTTGTTTTTTCGTCTTTAGATAATTTGAAGAATGTGTAGATAGTTTTTAAGTCTATTTCTCTATGTCCAAATATTTTAAGATATCCTACATTTTCTCGAAGTTCTTTTTTTAATATTTCTGCATCTCCTCCTCCCCATACAATTGGGTTAGGGTAGCATTCATATTGTTTCATTAGGAGAAATATTTCATTTTGTATATCTTCTAAAGTTGTAGATTGGTTTATTGTTTCTTCGTCAGATATTCCGGTAAGTTCTGTAATTCTGGGATATATTTTTTCATGTGGATTTACATACCATGATTTTTCTATATATTGTTGGTAATTTTTGGGATCATTAATATATTGATTAAGATTACCGATAGCGATTCCCACTTGTATTATTTTGCCTGGGGTATCGCTTTGTTCTGGTGTGTTCATTTCCAGATCAAGAGCTAAGAAGTTTTTAAGAATCATAATTATTCATAGGGTTGAAAAAGGGGGCATTTTACATATCCATCACCTTCTCTAATCCATCCATTACCCTTGCAAGTTTGTTTACCTTTACCTTGGCATTCACAAGAGCCGATTAATTTACCATTTCGAATAATTAGATTGTCTAATTTTTGTTGTTCTTCTGGTGATAAACCTAAGAAGTCTGCGATAGTGCCAATTTGAAAACCAGCTGCTCTTAAC
>JACCDW011779931.1_pt1 | contig 12820 bp, 23 predicted proteins | sample 7449781 | NCBI WGS metagenome assembly JACCDW01 (sample SAMN15323449, study PRJNA562643) | freshwater metagenome | isolation source: river surface water | place: USA:Blue River Watershed | collected 2017-08-18 | reverse complement strand
TTGGTGTTCAAGTTCAAGATCAGAAGCTTTTTGTCAACTATGCAAATGATGGCAAGAAGGACTGGTTCACTGTATCTAATCCTGGTTCTGTAGTGCCAAACATTGAAAACTATGCTGGTGGTCTTTTCAAGGGAACCAGATTTGTTACTGTCCTTGCAACAAATGGCAAGGAAAGCCGTGTTTCTTATGGTTTTGAGAAGCAAGTACTTAGTGGAAGATTGCCATTAGTACAAGTACCAGTTACTGTTATTGGTCAAGTATTTCCATCGGGATTTGGTGGTGGTTCACTCAACTCACTGAGCCTTTCTAACGACTGGTCCTGGGGTGTTAGAGTCGGTGTAAAGCTCTAATATAAAGTATAAAACAATGAGATGTCTTTATTTGATGAACCTATAACTAAAATAGTATCAAAGAAAACTATGTCTCCTGAATGGGCACTCTGTAAATATTGCAGAGTGCCTTTTCTAACTTCTACCTTTGATAAAGTTTGTGAAAGATGTTCAACAAATGTTCAATATCAAATAGAATTCAAAGCAAAAGTTATGCTGATTGTAATTATATTTGTGACCATTATCGTTGTTATGAATTGTTTAGTTTCTTCATACTTGACAAAATATACTAAAAATTTCTATGAATTATTATCTATTCAGTTTATTTTATCTACCTTCCCAGGGTGGATTGTATGGAAATGTATAAAAAAGATAGAATAGAAGGAATTTTTCCTTGTAAAATTCAAATTGATATTTTTTATCAGAAGGTACAAAAATGGCAAGACCAAAAAAACAAGTTGAACCAATTGTAGAAGAAGAATTAGTAGATGTGCAGTCTGAGGTTACATTTGCTAAACCTGAACCTATTATAATCATTCCAGAACCTATTGAATCTTTAGAAGTGATGATGATGAAAAAGAGACTCTTGGATGAGTTTGAAGAAGCTAAAGCATTGCTCAAGAAAAAAGAACAAGAACTGGAAGAAAAAGAAAAGCAGTTGAATGCTCTGTCACTCAAAGAAACTCAACAAGAAGATTTAGTGACCGAAGCTGTTGATAGTGTTTCTGAGAATGACGATGCAAGTTTGAGTTTTGAAGTTTTTGATTCTGGTCAATATTTAGAAACTGTAGCAAATAACTCAGAAAAATTATTGAATTATTTAGAATTAAACAGAAAACAATTGGATGAATGGATTCACGAATTAAGTCAGATTCCTTCAGATCCAAATGATTTAGTTTTTATAAATTTTGGTCCACAACAAAGAATTTATAGGACTTACGAGCAGTACTTTACTCAAAATGGTTATGCTCCTAGACCACCTGTAATTGAGTCATGGATGCAGTATTATAAAAAAATTCATAATCCAATTACAGCAGAAGAAATTGCTGTTGAATTAAAGGGCAAACTAAGGTATAGTTTTAATCCAATCAAACAATAAAAGGATTTGAAATGCCTAAATACAGACATTCATTCTGGCGGTATATTCCTAGCAATGACGAAAGACAATCGTTTTTCAAGTTTGTAGAAACTTTTGAAACTGATAGCGATAGCGTTCCAGATTTCGTTGATCATTACTGTATTGACCACATACTTGATCTAGAAACTGGACAAATGAGAGTGAAGAATCATTCAGCTCCTGAATATTGTGTCTCTAAATATGTAGGTTGGTCTCTGCATCTTCCTCCAGTGCAAAAAACAAATAAACAAGATGTTTATATTGTTTTTCACAGAAGCTCATTTTCACATAAAAAAATTGAGTTTGATGAGTTTCTAGAACCACAAACCAAAAGATACACTCAAGAAGAGTGGACTTATTTGTTATCAGTTATAGAAAAAAGACATACTCGCCAAAAAGAATGGGCTAAAAATGGCATTTCTATCCCTACCCAATATGAAGATGGAACCCAAGTTTTCAAAACTGATGAAGAGTATAGAGCATTTTCTCTTGGCAGACGAGCATATTTTCTTTATCATTTAGTGAGAAATTATAACTTTACTCACTTGATTCGGAAGATAAACACTGGATATACACAATGATTAAGGAACAAGATGTTTCAGCAGTTGATAAATTAATAGATTTTTATGGTGAATATTTATCTGTGAAATTTAGAGAGCTTGATTTTGAGCTTGGTGACCTGAGAGATTTTTTGATTGATAATAATATATCTTTGTCCATTAACGTTTATTCTGTAAATAGAAATGGCATATATGACTCTAATGATAATCAAATTGTAAAAGTCATTGGGCTTGATAATTTCAATAAAGATGATTTAATCAAGATATGACCGATGAACTAACTTCTTTTTTAAATAAAATAGGTTTTGAAAATCATGACCCAAGAAATTTGAAAAAGAATAAAGTACATCTTGATATAAAGCTTAAAAAAACAATTTATAAAATTAATGAATCAGGATGGTGCTGGACTCTTTTTTGTTGCTCTGGACATAATTCAGGCCCTAATAAAAGTTCAGTGCCATACATTGTTTTTATAGTCAAGAATGAATACAAATCTGATATCTTAAGATTGGTTTCTGATTGTTTACCTAAAAACCCCAATCCATCAACCAAATTTCCTCTGATTACTCCTATTTGGCTAGAATATCATGAAGGTTATTCAGATGAAAATTTAACCACCATCACTATGTATTGGTATGGTACACTGAAGAGTAGGGAAAGACTTAGCTTGGTTCAGGATAGCCTGACTAAGCTAGGAGACAGGATTTTTGAGGCTCATAATGGATAAAATCACAGGCGATAGCATTGATTTGCTGTCAATACACTCAATCACACAAAAACACATAGAACTATTGAATTCATATACGAATTTACTCTCAGAAGTGGAATCATTAGATAATCACATGAGAGCTATGAAACTTGTTGAAGATAGTGAAGAAAATTTAGAAAAGTTATCAATTACTAATCACCTTACTAAGACAGTTTCCAATATGGTGGTTGACTTTGTCCAGATAACTTCTTACCTGCATGACTTAGAAAAAAAGTTTACCACTGAATAAACTTTTGTATAATAAGAATATGAAATTCAATACTTTAGCTACACAGGTATCAAACCCTGTGAATCTTCAACCACAGAGAAGGCCTCTTGTTGTTTTCTGTCTTCCTGGTAAAGATTTTACACCAGGATTTTTTGACAGCTGGACTAGATTTCTTTTGCAATCTAAGTCATTGCCTTTTGACATTGTTGTTTCAAGACATTATTCACCAGTCATTTTTCACTGTAGAGCCAATCTGCTTGGAGCTGACAACAGAGCCGGAAAGCATCAGATGCCATTCCAAGGCAAGCTAGATTATGATTATATTATGTGGCTTGACTCTGATATTATTTTTGACGTTCCACAAATTATGCAACTTTACACCAAGATGCAACAAGATAAGAGTATTGAAGTTTTGAGCGGTATTTATCTTACTACATCAGGAACTCATTCTACTATCGTCAAGAATTGGGATACTAGTTACTTCCTTAAGACAGGTATGTTCCCATTCATGACTCCAGCTGAACTAAAGGCTGATGCAAATGCCAATCCTAAGAAGCTTGCAGAAGTTTTTTATGCTGGAATGGGTTGTATGATGTGTAGAAGAGGCGCTATCGAAAAGGTAACTTATCCTTGGTTCGAGCCTATCATGCATGAGGTTGAATTTTCAAAAGACTTTTCTTCTGAAGATGTAAGCTTATGTTGGAAGTGGAGAGAAGCTGGTGTCAAGATTTATGTTGATCCTGACATCATTATGGGACACGAAAAGTCTGCTGTTATTAGATAAAAAAAACCTCCCTTTCGGGAGGTTTTTTATTTACAATGTTACTGTTTTGTCATGACCAATCATGATACTTGTATCACAAGCTAGATGAAACCCAGCTTTCTTGAATTTTTTAAAGAATGAAATATCATCATTGAAAAATCCAACAAGCTCATCAGATTCATATTTCATGGGTTCAAACCAAGGATATTCAATCTTGTCAAAACATCTTGCAGCAATACAAGCAAATCCAAAACCACCATTTTCTACATCAGCCATATTTTCATTTAATTTACCAATAGTTTGCAATTCTTGAAAATTAAAATAAACGAACTGGCCTTTTTCTTTAAGTGTTTTTTCGGAATCATCCTTAATCACTGTAAGAGTTTTACCATCTCCCATGTAATAAGGAGCAATCATAGCATCAAGCTTATATTTTTCCATTTTGTAGAGCATTCTGAAGACTTGCACTGGCTCAAAAACCATATCAGAATCAATAAGAAAGATGTAATCTAAATCATAATCATCTTTGCATGGGGTTTGGAATTTACCACCATTAGATTTTCCACCCAACATTTGATTTCTTAGATTGTAAATATTTGGCGAATAGTAGTTTAGATAATGTGGCTCAATTATTTCAGGATTTAAGTGCATGAAGTGCAATAGTTTTGTCCAACTCGCAAAAAAGCCAGAACTAAACGAATTGCCAGGGACACAAAATGCAACAGATGTTTTCTTTTTTGATTCATCTAATACAGTAAGATTGTAAGCAGGAAATTCTTTCATATTTTTATTGTACAGTGTTGACATATCGAATCAAATGATATAAAATCTATCTGTTGGTAATATTTGGTCGAAAGGTCTCACACAATGAAATCATTGTTTGGAAATGTTGTCAGAATAGAAGAAAAATCTGACAATCTCATCGTTGTAAGATTTGCTATTGATAGGCTTTTGCAATACAAAGATAAAGTCACTGGCAAATATGAATTAGGTACTTTTTATGTCGATTTGAAATTTTTTCGCAAACATTTTGACAAATTTCATGAAAGCGAAATCCAAACTGGCTCTCGTCTAAAAATTAAAGATTACGATCCTGGATATTGGTGTGATGATTACGATCCCAGAAATCCAAAAGTTTCAAAAATCTCTTTCCTAGTAAATGACTTTGAAAAGTTACAAAAACAAGAAAGCTCATCCCTTACAGAAAAACCCAAAACAAAGATTTTTCTAAACAAACCAATTGCTCAACATAAAGTTGAACAAAACTTAGAAGATGAAGGTAATCCTAGCTGGATGAATGAGTAAGATAAGCCCCTGAAAAGGGGCTTATTGGTATTTAATATGACAACATGGCGCAAACTAATTGAACAGGAATTAAGTAAAAATAAAGAATCTTGGAAAGATGTTCTTACAACATCTCCTAAAGATCATAAATGGCTTGATTATTATTTTGATGATGATTTTGGCAGTATAGAAGGTGAGCCTTTTACTGTTTGGACTAAAACTAAAGTATATTTTCCAGTTTGTTATGATGGTAGTGAATGGGTAGGCTCAGTGTCAAGAAATCCTGATGACAAACCTACCGATCATATAGGAGGATGACATGAAGCTTTTTTCTGAGCTTACTAGAAGCTTAATAGCTCTTGGATTAAGAACACGATCTAGAAAATGGCCCGAAGACTATTATATATATCGTCATGAAGATAAACTTATGGATAGTATGGGTAATGTTTTTTATTATAGTTGGGAAGAATTTATAAGATTACATCAACATATATTAAATAATGCTGGCCCGATTTGGGAGATTTATGAAGAAGTAGAATACAATAATCTTTAAGTATCACCCTTATAAATCAAGAATAAAACAATAGCTCTCATTCTAAAAAAAATAAACCTGGGGAGGGATTAAAATGAAGAAAGCTATTGTTTTATTTGTGTTTTTATACACATTTGTATCTTGTGCGTTGGGACAAAAACCACCACAAGTAAAAAACTTTTCAACGCAAGTAGAATTATGTTATTGCGTTGGTACTCCTAGCAATTATCATGTCAAAATGCGTTGGGATTTGATACCTAAATGTACTCGTTATTTTATATACAGAGTAGGTCAAGGTGTAAAACCTGATTACAATAAACCTTATGCTAAACTTGCAAATAATGAGAACATTTTTATTGATAGAAATGTCAAGTATCAACAAAAATGGGACTATTATGTTTGTGGTGTTGTGCCTAGTGGATATTTGCAATTGTCAAATAAATCCACTGCAATTATTCCTTTGTTAGTTCTTAAGAATCCCGAAGCTCCCACAAACTTGAGAACATTTGGTTTTTGGGATGGTGGTCCTTTTGATATCCTACAATGGGAACCAAGCCCAGGTGCTACATCCTATAATATTTACAGATATGACAACAAAATTGGTTCATCAAATACCAACTCATTTACTGTAAATAAATTAATTTACCAAGATCACTGGACATATACAGTTACAGCAGTTGATAAGTTTGGTTTAGAATCTTTGCCTTCTAATTTAGGAATGGCAAGAGGAGAATATCCTCCTAACTATAATTTTGGTTGGAGAACTAAACCACCATCAACTCCTGGAAAATATGCAGTAAATCCTGAATGGAATAGAGGCAGACCTAGAAACTTCATCAAATGGCAAGATCAGCAAGTTTGGGGTCAAGATACTCCAAATGCTTACAATATTTATAGAGATGGAGTAAAAGTTTGTTCTGGATTATGGTCTCAATACTACATTGACACTAATGTAGTATCAGGCAAGACTTACAAATATCAAATTGGTTCAGTTAATAGAGATCAATTTAAAGTTCAAGAAACATTAGGCCCTGTTGTTGAAATTACTACAGCATTTGGCCCGAAAGATTTATCTTCTACTCCTATAAAAATCAATGGAAATGAACCTAATGATGATAGTGTTGTAGTCAAATTTGATTATGTTCCTGGCGCTCTTGATTATAGAGTTTATGTTGAGGGTAATCCAAACACTGTCAAATATTCTTCAGGATTCAATATGGTTGAGATGAATGGTCTTATTTCAAATCAATCTTATAATCTTATTGTTGAAGCCCTTGACAAAATGGGTCCTTATCAAAAAATAGATGGAATTATTGGACCTGGAGCTAGTGGACCTAATGGAGAAGTTCACGCAGCAGTTAATGGACACGGAGATCCATCTAATGAACCAAATGTAATTGCAAAGTCTAATCCATATAGAGTGACTACAGTTCAAAGAAAATTATCTGGAGAGCAAGTTTTCTTAGACAATTTTAGAGATTTTCAACCTATAGTTCAATTGCCTACAAAACAAGACATATTTAATTTTAGATTTGGTCCAAATAATCAATATAAAGATGAGGCTCATTTATTCTTAAAATGGTTTGAAAATGATAAGTGGAGTTTCTTTTTAGATGATCTTGACACAAACCATTCTACTGTTTTCTTAATGGGCTCTCACTTTATGGACACTATCTATGATGGTGCTTCATTGCCTAGACCTGGTTGGGCTCACTTAAGTAATGGTGTCATGTTGATGAGTCCTAAGAAAACTGCTAATATAGCTGGGGACAAAGTTCTTCACGTTACATTTGAAGTTGACCCACACTTTTCAGGAAGAAGATGGTGTGATGTTCTTTTGTTGCCAGCTGGAGAAACTGTTTATTCAGGTAAAGCAGCAGATAAAATTGCTATGAACACAAAATCTGGAAAGTTATTTAGATGGGCGATTGGCGCTGGTCATCACGAAATTAATGTTGATACTGGCTACAATACAGATGGTTCGAGAAAATCATTTAGAGTACCAGTGAAGTTTGCTGACAGAGGTAGTATTTATTCTTACCCAGCGCCATATAGAAATATCAATAATCTTACTGAATATAAAGTTGGCACTTTTGTTGCTAACTCTGTAGTTCAAAATGGTAATGATGTTAATGTCAAACTATCTTCTAAGTTTTTTGATGGTAATAAGTTCCCAGCTTTCAATTTAGAATCAAATTACTCTCCTAAATCTGGTTGGATAAGATTTGCTGAATTTGGTGGTGCTGCGGAATATGAATGGACACCAGAAACATTCAAGATGATTGATGATATTGATTTTAATCCTAACAATTGGTGGATTAAAGAAACATCAAAAGCATCATTAAATAAATTAATGGATGTTTATTCTTCTAATCGTTCAGGAGCAATTATTTACAGATCCACTATGAATGCTGTTTCTGGTAAATATGAGGGTGAAATATTCTTTAGACCTAGTGTTGATAGAAGAGATTTTCCTTTAAACAGAACTTGGCAAGGATTGGATAGAAGAGTTCAGTTTGATTTATATGTTTCGAAAAATAGAGTTGTAGTTGTTGAAGATGGGTATTTAGTTGCTGATTCTCCATTGCCTGTTGATTTCCCATTTGAAGAAATTAATGTCAACTATACTCACTTAATTTATCACACATATAATGAAATTGGCGAGCAAAGAACTTGGCAGCCTGACAATGCATATTGGATTAACTTTAGACCTTTTGCTGATGAAAGACATTGGGACAATATGGGATTTGAAGTATTGACAAGTTTTCCAAATGTGAAATTATTCTAAATGATACCATATTCGTGACACCACGAATATGGTATATCAAGTTATTCTAAATTATTGAATAACTTCTCATAAATGAATCTGTAAGAAATATTTACAGGTTCATTTTTATTGACAAAAAATATTTATGTAGCCATAATGAAATATGACCGAAAAAGAATGGATAGAAAAAATCAAAAAAGAATGCATTGTCAATGTAGGCAATTTTGATTTACGATATGCGATTCAGCTGGTAGGTCGTTCTGGCAGTAAACTTGGTATCGTTTCACTTAATAAAAGATTTATGACAGTGGACATAATCGACAAAGCAAAATATGAAAAATTTTATGACAGATTTTATTCTAGAAATCAGAAAGAAGCTCGTGGTCCATTAGTTATTGATTATCATATTGAGCACAACATTTCTAAGAACGGCTTCAAAGAATTATGGGATTATTATTTTACAAAAGTGAAATCTAAGGTAAAATAATTTTAAGGAAACTCATTATGGATACAACTACACAAATATTATCTTTAGTTCTTATTTTACTTATCGCTTTTGGCTGTGGCAAATGGGCTGATAGAAAAGGTTATAGTTTTTGGGCTTGGTTTTTTGGCGGAAGTTTATTAGGTGCTATTGTTCTTCTTTTTATGCCAAACGTAAATGATTTAGAAGAAGACAAAAGAGCAAAGCAAATTAATACAGGCAACACTGCTGGTATTGTATTAGCTGTTGCATCATTTGTTTGGGGATTTGCTCAAGGTGTAATGCAATAAAAATTTACAATCTTCATCTTCGAACTGACAAGTTTTTCTTGTCAGTTCTTTTTTTGCGAGGTATTATAAGATATGGAAAACTTACCTAGAAATCAAAAAGAATATTATCACAACAAGATTCGTGAATATGAAAAGCGCACTGGTAAAAGTATGAATGTTAAGGGTGTGAGTAAATTTTACGATTATAACATCGAAAATGCAGTTTACAATACTCCGGCTGCTTTAGAAATGATGGAAAAGCAAAAATGCTACATATATTATGATGCATTGGTTGAAGAAGATCCACGTTCTAATGGTACACATTGGGCTAAATATGGTTTTGCATGTGTCAATGGCAAAACATATAAATATTATTACGAAACCAAAAATTGGGGACAACAAATCAAAAATATTGATGTTGAACAGTGCAAAGATATAAGATGGAAAGCTGCAAAACTTGATATTTATAATTTTCCATATTTAGATCCAGGTGAAGATTATTTACCATATGCAATTGAAAACAAGCATATTGGCAGTAGTTTTGATGATTTTGCAAAAGAACAGAAAATAGAATTAAAAAGGGATATGAATTGGGCTATCAAGATGTTAGGCCATGGCAAGATTGTTTATAGAGAAGAGTTTCCTGAAGTAATTCTTTTTCCAATTGGAGCTAAGAATAACGCTGAAACAAAACTTACTGTTGATGATTTATTTGCTGAAGATTGGATGGTTTTTCGTGGTAAAAATCTCAAAGAAGTATTAGATGATTTTTATGCTGGCAAAACTATCAGACGAAAATCTTGGTATCCAGAATATGGTCTCGGTAAATATTCTAAAGATGTCGAACTCAATTTAGAAGATATCAGGGCTTTTGATTGGGAAGTAGTCGATGTAGTATCTGAAGTGGATCAAATTCAAAAGCAACACTTGAAAGACAGAAATGAGCACTGAACAATTTATATATTCTGAAGAATTTGTTAAGGGCAGAATATATAGCTATCTTAGGTTTAATAAATACATGACTTCCGTTGCTGAAATTGTATGTAAAGAACTTGACATGGATGAAAAGATTGTATCAGTAAGCTTAAACTCTTCAGGTGACACAGTCTTTGTCAATTTTGAAGATAGTAGCTTTGGATTTGATGCTAATTTTTTATGGGATAAAAATCTCAAAGGTACAATTGAGAATTATTTAGATCAATAATATGTTGCCAATACCACCTGATGTTATAGAAAAGCTGAATGATGGATATTTTATGATTGTAAAAGATGATAAAAATATTACAGCTTGGCGAATCAAAGACAATGAGCTGCAAAATAGATGCAAGCACAAAACTGGCACTACAAAATGGGCTACTATCAAATATTTGATTTTACCCATGGAAGCAGAATATTCTTTTAAGAAGATAAATGAAGAATGACCGGAATAGAAGCTTTAGCTGAATTATCTAAAGGTAATAAAATAAGATGTGTCAATTGGGTAAATCCTGACTGGCACATTTATTTCACAAGTGATGGCTTTGCTTCTTTTTCTCATCCAGCACAAGAGTTTCCAAGAATTCCTGATTTAAATCCCATCACTCCTTGGACTAATTTATTTAATCAAGAAATTGCTGAAGAATTGATTGATGATATACTTAAGGAACAATGGGAGATATTTGAATGAAATTTGAAAGAGCATTGAGCCATTTAAAAAAGGGAAAAAGTATTATGAGGATAAGAAAAACATCTTCAGTGATTTTACAATTGAAAAATAAAAAATATATTTGGTGTAAGTATATTTATGAGAGTGGCAAAGAATTTACAGAAAGAAATTACAAAATCACAAAAGAAGATATAAATGCTGAAAACTGGGAAATGACAGATGAAATTCTCTGAAGTATTACATTCTTTAATGGAAGGAAAACCAATCACAAGAGCTGCCTGGGAAGATAAATATTTATATTATGACAAAGATGAAGAAGTCTTTGTACATCATTACAGCGAAGATTGTGAACTTATGACTTGGAGTCTTGATTTAGAACCTCGCGATCTGATTGCTGAAGATTGGGATATTGATTCTTGGGACGCAGAGGATGAAAATAATGATTAAAACACTTCCAAAAAGCTCTGAGAATAATTTTGAGCATGTAGCATCAAATTCTCGAACATTTGATTGTCCAGAAGAAAATATAATCTATACTTTTAGAAGCAATCCTTACAAATGGGGATCAACAGATTGTATGCAAGAGTATTGGAAAATAAATCTCAATCTTCTAAATGATTCAGGCATACTAGGTTTTTTCTTAGAAGAACACCTATTCAAAAACAGTAAAATACCTAAATTGAATGATGATAACTTTGTTTTTTTAAGATTTGATTATTATTGCCGTAATGATCATACGTTGAAAAATTATCTTTTCTTATCATTATTGAAGTTTAAATTAAAGTTTAAATTTGACAATGTTTCATTGCAATCAATTTACGACAGTATGACTGCTGATGAAAAAGAATTATTTGAAGAAGATGCTGAAGAATTTTCAGATGATGAAATTTCAAAGCTCAATACTGCAGGGATGGATGATGAATTTTATGATTATTTAGATGAATGCATTGATGAAGATGAAAATATATATTTTGCATTTGATGATTGTAACAATTGGAATGAAATATACCAACTTGTTGATAGAATATCTTCTAAAATTAGTACAAAATGGAAAAAAATAAGAGCTAATTGCAAAAGAAGAGAAACTAATTATAGGAATCAAGGTTTAGAAATTCTTTCAGGTAAAGAAGCTTTTGAAGCTATTTCAAAATCAAGAACACATTCTTTACTTGGATGCGACACTGTAAATTGGTGCGCTTTAGAATATAATGATTATGACAACTTATATACATTTAGAGAAATTGTTGATAATCACATGTATTACACACTCAAGAGTTTTAGAGATTATTTTGACATGGAATTTATTTTAAGTAAAAAATGGGCCTTAAGAAAATATCATACAGGTATAATTGGTTTAGAGTTGCCTGAGCCTAAAAAAATAAGTTCAAAATGAAAGAAGAATTCACTTACTTTTGGGATAGTTTTGAAGAAATATTTTCAAATGGTTGGATAGCAAATGAATACACTGAACTTTACACTGAAGATTTGGTTTCTCTTTCTGAATTCTTGACCAAAAATTATCCCAGAGATTTATCTTTACCTAAAATATTTGCTGTTGGAGATGATGTCATTTTAGAATGGAATATAAATAGTAATGACTCTTCGCTTGAGATTAAGATATGGAGTTTGCAAGGTTTATGGCACAACATAAATCACGACACAGGTGAAGAAGAAGAATTTACTATTAATTTAGTTGATGATAATAATTGGAATAAAATTTTTGACAAATTGAGAGATATCAAGTGAAATTTACTGAAGTATTAGATGCTTTAATGGAAGGCAAACCAATCACAAGAGCTGCTTGGGAACAAAAATATATGTTCTACGACAAAGATGAAAATTGTTTTGTGCTTGTACGTTATCCAGATGACATTGAAAGAAGATATGAATTAGCATCTTTGACTCTTGATTTATACCCCAGTGATTTAATTGCTGATGATTGGGATATTGATTATTGGGATACAGAAGATAGCAAGGAAGAAGTCTGATGGCTAAATACAGATTGAATTTATCTTTTGATATTGATATAACTGCTGATGAAGATTCAGAAGTGGCAGAAGAAGAAATGGTCAAGATGCTTCAAAAGCTTTATT
>JACCDW010017295.1_pt1 | contig 12820 bp, 25 predicted proteins | sample 7449781 | NCBI WGS metagenome assembly JACCDW01 (sample SAMN15323449, study PRJNA562643) | freshwater metagenome | isolation source: river surface water | place: USA:Blue River Watershed | collected 2017-08-18 | reverse complement strand
GATTTCTAAAATATAAAGTTCATCTTTCATATTATTTACATGGGGACAGATGGATTTGAACCAACAACCAATCGGTTATGAGCCGACTGCTCTAACCATTGAGCTACATCCCCGAAGTTTTATTTGCGAATGAAAAAGTTAATGATGTTATCGACAATAGTCAGGAAGATGAGTTGTAGCATCAGCCACTCCCGCTTGGTGTAGAGCCATGTCATCTGACTGGCGTATTTGAATTGAAGCCCTGCAAGTTTGAGGGTCATGTGTTTCATAGGTTTCATTACTTTGGTTGGTTTGTTTTGGTTGGTCAACGAAAATTAAAAATATCCGTTGGTTTTTTTGAATGCGATGAACTCGAATAGCCAGCGGTCTTCTACCGTGGTGAGGTAGTCACGCTGAATGTCTGCTCTGTCCATGGTTCCGTGGAGCCATGCCCAGAACTCGTCTGTCCATCCGTTTTGTTTTACCGCTTCTGCTGGTGTCATCCTGCCTTTCGGCGCGGAAGATTCTTGTTTAACAATAGTCTCGTCCTCCCATCGGCGTTGGTTGAGCCATGTCGCAGGATGGGGAATGTATAGAGGGTCTTTCCAGCCCTTCTTGTGTTGCTCTAAAGCAGGGAGGATTTCAGTTAGATTGCATTTGTTCTTTACCCAAGCCTTCCGTGCATTGGCCTTCGATACCTTTCTAGGATAGGCGAGGTAGAACGCATCAAAGTCATCACTCTTACACTTCAATTCTTTCTTTCGATCATCCCTAGATTGTATTTCATTACCATTAAAAGGTATTTCATTTACCATTAAAGGGTATTTGTCTGCGGTTTTCCCACACTGTGGGATTTCCGTAGTGTGGAATTTCCCCAGAGTGGAACTCATGGCATATCGAACTTTAACATACCACTTATCCAACTTGTTATCTTCTTCTCTAGTTTGAACATCTTCAATAAATTTCGCTTCAATTAACTGGTTTTTTGCTGTAGCAAATCTATCTCTACCCCAATCCAAAGCGTTCATTACGAATTTTGATGTGGCTCTGACATTGCAGTTCTTCTGCCACTTCCGAATGTAGCAGTATAGTGTGTAGAGGGCGATGCAATCTCCGGGATTTTGCATCCTCAACAATCTATCTATTGAAGGCTTCGTTACTCCGATCAGTATATCCTCGATACTGCCTTCGTGCAAAGTATCGACTCGTTCGTATTGCTCAATTTTATATTCCATAAAAAGGGGGCCACCCCCCGCTACGGTGAAAGACCGATTGATTGTCGGGTAGAAATATTTCCGTAGCGAAGGATGATATTTATTGTTGTCGATTTAATCTTTCGTTTCGTCCGTTTCTACGCAGACGGCTGTATTGCTACAGCGATTCAAACTCTACACTCGCTCGTTGTGTTGTCCAATCTTTTTTTTCAAATAATATTCAGCCTTCTCGGAGTAGATTTCATACCCCTTCTTAAAAGGCCCACGATATATCTCCTCGCCGTTTTCTTTTACTACGAATACCGAGGGCTTGCCGGAATGATCCCAGAACGCAAGGATAGGTTTCATTGCCTGCCCTTGCCTCGTTGATACATGGTTGCGGCCTTCTCGAATTGTTCCCAACTTGCGGTTCTGTTCTGACCGGCACAAGCGAAGAACGCATCGGCGCACTCCTCCCATTTCGCGGCTGTATTCCGCGCTTTCTCCAACTCATCGGATAATCTGCGAACCTCGTTGCAAGCATCGTTGAGGTCGCTCAATAATTGTGAGTCGTAATTCACAGGTCGGAATATTCTCTAGCGATTGCATATGCCTGCATGATCTTCTCGTTGGCAAGATCAATCTCGTCTGCCGCATATCCGATATCATCTCGCGCCGTGTAGATCAGAGCGGATTCGATGAGTCGAATGGATTCTTCCAAGTAGGTTTTAATTTTCTCTTCAGGTTTCATTATCGTTAAACAGTAATCAGGGTTTCACCGAACTTCAGATCAATATAATCGCGCAAGAATTTTTCAATTCCATCAAAATCCTTGGAGTGTTTCGTGAGATACAATGTGATGGTCTCCCTGCTCCCGTCTGGCTTGCGAAGTGTTACGAGGTTCCCGTCAACAGAAACTTCACACCCGAGGTGAATAAATTTTTTGTTCATAGACTTTCAATGTTGACACAACATCGTGTGGCATTCAAGTTGGATGTATGAACACATACGAAACACCCTGCATAATGTCTATGCCGGAATCCGAGGAAGGCTGGAAATATAATGTCCGTCCAGCCGACGAACCCGAACTAGCCAACCCCGGACTGCTGACGATGTGCGAGCTTGATTCCTTGCGAGCCGAACTACGGCATGAAAGGTATCTCCGAATGCTCGCCGAGGGTGAGGTAGCTCGCATGAAGTATGAGCAGGCTTATCCGCCAGACCAATCGTTCCTTGGTTTTCAGCTTCGCTCCTACGACTCAAGCGATGATGACTGCAAGCGCACTAGCTACGAGGTAAAGATTGATGGAGTCTGGTGTGAGGTTGTGACATCAGCACTCGGATTTGATCGCAATGAAGCCGTTGATTCGATCTGCGAAATTCTGAAGAAAAAGGTAAAATGAAAATATCGGATCAAGAACTGCCAACGATAAAGTTTCTGGTGGGTATGATGCTTTACGCTGTTGATGATGTTCGCAAAAAGGTTCCGTCAGCTTGCCCTAAAAATGAGCGTGAAGAAGCCAAGAGAACAGCAAGAGAATTTTTCAACACAAAATTCTACGAGTCTGCCTGCGACATGCTGAACATCTCGTCAGACAGAATCCGCACCGAGGTTCTTTCAAAGGAGTCAACAATAGAATGGAAGCCCAACGATGAACTGCCCGAACTGCCACTCTAAAACAAAAGTCGTTGACTCCCGCGTTGCTGGAGAGAGGACTATCGTCTCACTTGAACACGACTACAACGGCCCGAAGATTCGCCGTAGGCACAAGTGCGACAAATGCAAGACAAGATTTTCCACGATTGAAATCATCTGCGAGATAATGCCTCCAAGGTATAACAAGGACAGACGACTCGACTGGAAAGACAGACGAACAGAAACAAAACCCGAGCCTTCCGATTGGCTGGCGAGGATCAACAAAAAACTAGAAGAATGAAATACGAAGACTTCGTTACAGCCCTCGTTAAAGACGGGGATAAGATCAAACAAGAACTAACAGGCAACGAATGCCACACGATCCACATGATTATGGGAATCTGCGGTGAGGCTGGAGAGCTGCTGGATGCGGTGAAAAAGGCCGTCATCTACCGCAAACCACTTGACCGAGTTAATGTCATTGAAGAACTGGGTGACATTGAATTTTACCTTGAAGGATTTCGCCAATCAGTGGGAATCTCACGGGATGAAACGATCAAGGAGAATATGGACAAACTTTCCAAGAGGTATTCCAAAATCCAATACAGCGATGAAGACGCACAAATCCGTGCTGATAAGCCCTGACACGCTATTACTGCTGTCAGTTATTTTTATTTGCGTTATTTATAAAGTTTTCTTGGAATGATCCTATATCCGTTTATCGGGCTGGATGATTCTGGAAAGCTACGAATACATGTATCTCCGTTCAAACTTTACCCATTGAGTCCAATGCACAAGCGAAAGAATGACTTCCCTGCTGGATGCGATGGTATTGTTGAACAAGAGAAGGTGGAGGAAGCCTTGCAGAAGATGCAGGATTACTTTGAAGAACATGAAGCGAGGAAGACTAAAAAGAAATAAGCCGCTCAACAAAATCTCCGACAAGCAGAGAGGCAAGCTAAAGGAATATTCTATTGTAAGGAAAGAATATATGATGCTTCATCCGTTCTGTGAAGTCTGCGGACAACCAGCAACAGACATCCACCACAAGGCGAAGCGAGGAGCTAATCTTTGCAACAAGGATACCTTCTTGGCGATTTGCCGTATATGTCATACAAAAGCGCACGACAACCCAGCTTGGGCAAAAGAAAATGGCTACACTATAAATAAATAAAAATGAATTCCCAAAATACAAAGTCGATTCTTGATGAGGCTATAATTGTAACAAAAGGTTCCCGTAGGAGGGATTATGATTCAGCACTTCCAAATCACAATAGAATAGCAAGACTTTGGAATGCATATATCTCAAGCCGAGCAAATCCAAGCGGAGAAATTAGTGCGATTGATGTGTCGCATATGATGATACTTCTTAAAATAGCAAGAGCGTGTAAAACTCCAACAAGAGATACATATATTGATATAGCCGGATACGCGCAATGCTCGGCAGAGATTGCTAACCTTTAATCAATATGACAATCTTCGCTATTGATCCCGGCCCAGAGAAGTCAGCGTTTGTTCAATGGAACGGAAAGGTTATTGACCACGGACACATTGATAACTTTGAGATGCGACAACTCTTGATCGGAAGGGAGTATGATGTCGTAGCCTGCGAGATGGTAGCCAGCTACGGCATGGCGGTAGGAGCCAGCGTCTTTGATACCTGTGTCTGGGTAGGTAGATTCACGGAGGTTGCTAGGACAGAAACAATCTTGTGCTACAGGAAGGACATCAAGATGTTCCTATGCAAAACGATGAGGTCTAAAGATAAAGACATCCGCCAAGCATTGCTGAACCTAGTAGGACAGCAGGGGACTAAAGATAATCGAGGCCCAACTTACGGATTAAAATCTCACACTTGGTCGGCACTAGCCGTTGCGGTGTATGCGGAAAACAAATTGACTACGCTAAAGCATTAGTTAATGTTTACTCGCCCTCGTTCATCGTGGGTGTGTTATCATGTGTGTTCATAGGTAAGGAGGGGGCGCAAGCCCCCTTCTTTACTTCAACCTAAAGAAACTAACTGCCCTCATCTTCCCGCCTCGATAAATGCGGAACATCTTTTTCTCTGCATTTACTCTCCTTAACTTATCAAAGGCTCCGCTAGGCGATAGATTAAGACGCTTTGCTATTTCGCGTAAATCCAGCCATCCCTCTTTTTTTATATCGTCTTCGTTTTGAGTTTGATTCTCGTCGAAGAACTTTTGCCAAGCATCTTTTATATTGGCAGCATCCAAGGTGTGTTTCGTTTTCTTTCGCATAGGTTTACTGTTATGTGTGTGTCTGAATAGTATCCGTAACCGAAGCCCTGACTCCAAGAGAGTGTCTGTCTTTTTGTCTTTGCATAGTCAGCGTTGAACCGCATAAGCATTCCAACTGCATATCCTGTAGCTCCATTAAGCGTCCGAGCCTGTTCGATACCGACTCGGTGGACATGTCCCATTACGCAGTTGCCGAATGTCTCCGCGTGATCTCTTATACTAGCCACATTATACATGAAGCCGTGGATGAATCTCGTTCCTCCGATGATAGGATGGGATTGCATATCGTATGGATACAGCTTCGCCTTGAGGTTCTTTGCCGTCCTCTCGATCTCCTGAATCACAAGGGTGGATGCATGGGCAGCTAGGGCATTCGGCGAATTAGCAAGCCGGAATAGGCGATCTTCGTGGTTTCCGTAAAGGATGTGATTAGGGCGAAGCTCTTGAAGGAAGTCAACGCCAGCCGCCAAGTCATCAGCAACAGATGCCGCCCTGTCTGAAGCGTTAGGATCATTCATCGCTCCGCTACGAGCAGCCGCCATATCAATGAAGTCTCCTAGATGGATCGTTGTATCTGGCTTAAACCGCTCCTTGAAAGCAAGAACTGCATCTCTAGCCTCAGGGTCGATGTGGTCTCCGTGAGAACAGCTAACAGCCATCCATTTTTTCCAACCTTTAGTTATTGCAAATGGCTTGTATTTATCGCTCGTTTTCATGGTGTCTAATTTCTGGACATTCAAAATCATCTTTACTCCATATAGGCGCACCGCACTTATCCAAGAATGGGAAGTGACGAAGGCAACTATAGGCTCTGTCTTTTAACTCTTCAGAAGTCTTGGGCCTTGTAGAGTGATGTAGTAAATCTCGCAAGAATTCTCTTGTCTTGTATAGCGAATACTGTTGTTCGTAACGGAGACTGATAGAGTTACCCTGCCTTCCTATTTTAATTCTGGATGCTGCTTGGCATCCGTTGGGGTGAATACTTTTAGAAACATTTCAGTAGAACCAATCCATGAGAAACCTTCTCCCCATGAAATCGTTTCTTCCGCGCTTGACATAACTACTTGCTGGTCTTTTCCGCATCCGGCTTGGTCGCCACGGAATGTCCACCAACTGCTAGGCTTTGGTATCGTCATTTAATAGTTCTTGTGGGAATTTGTGAAGCAAGTCAATCAAGGCATCCTCCCCGTCGATAATCGCATCCTCGCTTAACTGTGGATACACTGCGTGTAGCACTTCGTGAATGGATGTTGATAGGACGGAAGAAGGGTCTGGATCAACGAATATCTTCTTATCTTCTTCTACGCACAACCCAATGTCGTCTTCTTCAACGCCGATATAATCGTCTTCAGTTGGCTTCTTGAAAAGAACCTTCCAAGTTTCTGATTTGACTCGGACATTTATCCGTTTGGGTCGCACGATGATATGGTGTCAGATTGTTTTAAGAAGTCAAAAGATATTTTTATATGACTTCGTAAGTTGTTGGTTTATCACCACTTGACTTTATTAGCCCAATATGCCGCAGACATCTTTCCCTTCGCAATATTCTTGGCGTGTCTTGCCTTAAAGCTCTCTCTACGCTTGCGGTCAGCAGCAGACTCTCCTTCTCGTTTAGGAGAACCAGATACACCTTGTTGCCCAAAGCGAATTGTTTTAACCTTATTCCCTTCCTTCGCCAAAACTACATGAGATTTCTTGGCTCCCGGCGTTCTCTTGGGCTTGTTCACGCCAGAAACCCCAAGCCTTTTCATTGCAGATTTAATCGCCTCGCTCATATTATTTTTTCTTTTTAGGAACAGAGAAATATCTATCTCCAAATTTCTTAATCTCAAATCCTCGTTCAGCTTCTGCATCAATTGCCATCTGATGCGTTGGATGCGCGGCTCCCTTTAAAAGCATATACGCCTCACCGCTAGGCAGTCCTTTCTTTTTATACTTATTATAAATTTCTGGAGTAACAGCAGTAACCGAACCCATGTGGCCTTTATTTTTTCCCATTGGTTCTGGCCGTATTCCTGCCTTCTCTGCGCTCAGGTAATCATAATCAAACGAATCTGGATCAAATCCCCTAATGAGAACATTCTTCCTGTCTTTTCTTACTTCTTTTGAATATTGCGAATCATCAAGCGACGAGGATTCGGGGTTTCCATAAATCATCTGCATGGCCCTTTCCCTCCAGTTGCTTTTATTGAATCTATCGCTCATTGCTCAATGCCTCCTTGATGATCTGCTTTACATGGTTGATCTGTCTCGCCTTCAAGCACTGCCTTAAAATGCTTTTCAGTTTTGCGTTTTCTTTCTTTAGTGTTTCGATTTCTTCTTCAGACATAAATAATTTTAGCCATTGCGTATAACGATAGTAACGAAACGATCATTACAGTAATAGCCAATATCCAGAGCTTAATATCTTTTCTAATCACATTATTGTATATTACCTTGCAGGGCTAATTGCTTTAAGCGACTTGCTTAACCTTTCCATTCTAGCTGCTCTGGCTTCTGGAGATTGGTCATCATCAGGCTTAATGTCGTATTCACCCGGCTGTCTTTTGCGATAAACGGTCTTTCCGTATGCCTCTTCTCTCGCCATTCTTTCTAGCGGGGAACCGGGTGTCGGACGAACTTTTCTTTTTTCTTGATCGGCATCCCATCTCTCCTTAAACATCGCCATCGCATTATCGTAATCTTCTCCCTTTAAATCTCCGCTTTTAATTATTGCCCCGTATTTTTTATTGAACGCTTCTACTAGCGCACTCTTTTCTGCATTACTGCTTTTTGCAACGGGAACTTGAACAGGTTCAGGTTGAGGTTTGGCTTGCGGTTTAGGTTTGGCGGATGGGTCTTTCCATTTAGGTTCAAGACCTTGTAGCCTTCTCATGTAAACATTAGTATCTTCCATATATTTAATTGATTAATTTTTTGCTGAATTCTAACGCATTGTTCCATCTGCTCTTTAAGCCGTTCCAAAATTTGGCTCTGGCTCCTACAGGTGGCGCAACTCGAATCTCGTAAGTCTCCCTTGCTACACGCAGCTTGTCAAGAAGGTCTGGTATATTCTTCAATGCTTTAGCAAGAGTGGCTTTTGTTACAGGCCCGAACTTGCCGTCATCTGCGATCTGTAGGGCGATCTGCAAGATTCTTAATGCGCCTTTAGGGCCGCGATTAAATGCAGTATCCCGCAGGAATGCTTCGATAGCAGGCTCCTCTGTCCAATCCTTAACGATGTCCGTGTATTCGACCAGATACTTCTTGATGTAGTTCTCGGCGGCAGAGTGTTTATTGTTGTCCAATAATCCCTTGATGTGGTTAGCCGCTTTAGGATGATACCTATCGTTGATCCCAGCTATCTCAAATGTCCCACCCCCGTCAGCTTTGGGTAGCGGATAAACTTTAATCCTGCCCATCTTGTCACGGCGAGCCTCTGACCTCAAAATAAAGTCAGCCATCTCCAGCCGTTCAGATGTTGTGGAAGCCCTCATCAGAAGTCAGCTTGGCCTTTAATCTCTCCCTTAATTGGTAGAACAGATACACTCACCCAAAGGCTATCCAGCAATCGAACCAAGAAAGGACGATCATCCACGATAGGAGTAACCTTAATTGGGTTCTCATACCAAACATGGCTAGGATACGGCATAGCGAATGTGCTTGATGCAAATATAAGGAAGATGCCTAGAAACTTTTTAGCTGGCTTCGCTTTTCTGACTTCAGCGTTGGGATTAAACTTCCCTCCGGGTGTAGTTCTGCGGATAGTCTTCCTAGCTTTAACCCGTCCGTAGATGGCAAGCCCTGCGCCGATAGCCTCCATCGCCAGCGTTACGATATCTGTCAACTCTTCATTAACAAGGTCAACCTTGAGCCACTTCAAGACCTGAGCCAGCAGCATAACGACGATACCAATAATCGTCCTGCTCTGCCACCATGCCTTCTCTTCGGTCATTTATCGGTGAGCTTGGCAAGAGCAAGCTCGATAGCGAGGTTGATCGTGCGGTTTGAAGCGTTGATACCTTCCTTAACAGCGACATCTTTAATCTTATCCACGGCGATCTTACGCTTCTCGTCGCCGCTCTTATCAGATGTCAGCAACGAGGAGACAACATCCAACGCAATAGGAAGGAGTTCCTTCAAGAGAGATGTTGCCGATTCACGGAGAATTGGGATAACAAACTCGATAACAGATTTAGACGCTCCGGTAATAGCGGAGATGGCTTTAATGAGTAATGTTTTCATTTGTCTTTTTTATCGTTGTTTCGTTTTTCTATCATCACAATAATTGAAACGATAGCTGCAACAGTTCCGAAAGCAAGCGAGGTAATACGCAACCATTGCTCTACATGCGGCAGAACTGAAACAACAACAGCAAGCAAACTTGTAGCGGAACCCATAATACCAGTATGGTGCGGACAGGATTGAGGATCAAGATTCATTTTAAGATTAGGCTTTTATCCAGTCTGAAAGGTCTCCGTTGTTTGTTACCCTAATATATAAGCCAGCTTCCCGTGAATTAATCAAAGGAATTCCACTGGCTTCTCTAACAAGATAAATAGACTTAACCGGAGGGTTGTTAATCTCAATTGGCAGATCGGAATAAATTCTAACATCGCCAATGCTTCCGTTTATTGCGCTCTCGTATGTGTTCTGGCAAACCTTATAAAGAAGATTCCACATCCCATCTCCACGCAAGGGAGGATTGGGGCCAGTATTAATAGCGATCTTTGCTATGAGATTGTTCTTGGAATCTCCGAATTGTGGAAGAAGTGGCATTAGTTCAGAATATCAGGCCAAGTGGCTTTGATGCCAGCAAGATCATCTGGAAGCGGAGTCAAAGTAACATCGCGGAGTGCTTGTTTAGCAGCAACGATTTCAGCTTTCTTCTCCTCGTCGTTAGCCTCAACTGCCTTCATAAAGTCAATGTCGAGCTTGGCAAGTTTAGGAGCGCGAGCGGCACGGAACTTATCAAGATGAATAGCTTTCGCTTTCTCAATGTTTACTTTTGCTCCAAGTTCAGCGTCAAATTCGTAAGCGTTGAAGTAGTCATTATCAATGTCAACTGACTGAACAATCTTGTATTCTACTCCTGCTGGAACATCTTTGATTGCGTCATTAACATCGCCAGTAGGAATTACGATAGCTACTTGGCCGTTTGGTTGTGGATAGGTGATAAGAGCCATGGTTTTATGTTTTATTAATTTGAATCAAATACAGCAATAGCAATATAGTCCGCCGCTGTGGCTGGGGCTGAACCAGTTGTGGAAACAACAGCAAAAACTTGAGTTGATGATGTCGTTATAGCTCCAATATATGGAACAGCCTGTGCTACTGATGGCGTTACAGAATTACTCATAGACACTAAAACAGTATAATTTACATCATAAAAAGTTCCAGTTGTATAATTAATTGTAAAATTAGTGCTGGCATTTCTTGTAACAGAACTTACATTAAAAGAATTTGAAATTGCGTAAGGAGATGTGCTTCCATTAAAAGCGACAAATGCTTTGCAAATCTGCTTCTGCTCGTTAGTGCCAAGTTTTGCTGCGGTGACTGAACCATTAGTAATCTGCGTTGCACCAACAGAGTTAGCGGCAAGCACAGCACTCGTTAGCGAAGTTGCATCGTCAAAAGTAATTCCTGCGGAGTCGATTGTTGTTGGCATAATGATTAGTTTCCGAAGATTGCTACATTAGAATCAAATGTATCAAATAACTGATCTGAACTATTATCGCATACAGTAATTCGGATTTGAGATGTTGTTTTATTTGCGTATGTATTGCTTGCCGACATTGCAACGCCAAAAATTCCTGTGCTTGTTGGTGAAGCGAATCCAGTAATTGATGATGCTCCAATTGCGCTATAATTCGCATCACTCATTGCAGTAGTAAATGTAATAGTATAATCACCAACTCCATTACGAAGAACACTGGTCACATTACCGCTTGCACGAATAAGACGATTCGTATTTTCCGTGCTTGTCGCTCCAGTAGTATCGCGTGTTCCATCAAAGTTCACCCATGCGCGGCAAGCGTAAGATGGGGCAGAACCAGATGCAGTAGATAGCTTCGTGGCAGTAGTTGCAGTAGTTGCATTCCCAGTCAGGTTTCCTGTAATGCCACTCGTAGTCAGCGTAGCGGCAGTTGATCCATTGACCTTGATATACCCTTGCGCGAGGCTTGAGTCGTTTTCTAATGAGAGTGATGTTGCCATAATTAGTTCCTTGGATAACGAGCTTTGATTTCTTCTACTTTAGCAAGCCATTCTTCTTTGGTTGCTTCGTCTCGTTGATACTTGAAGAAGATCGGATCGGACTCCGCTACATATGCCGTATGACGAAGCGCATCAATATCTGGTGGAGCAGGAGGATCAGCAGGTTCTGGAACATTACCTTCACCGAGCCAAGTCAGATATGCTTGATAATCAGTATTCGCAGGATCAGCAGGGATGCAAGCGTTATCCGTGAGTCGCAGAATACTTGTAGATTCGTAGATAAGTTTGTAGTTCATGTTATTAAAGTTCTGCTGATGCTATCCATCCACCAAATACAGAACTAAATGCTGGTGACAATGTTGCTCCTGATAAATTTTGAAGTGGGAAAAAATTGATATTATTTCCAAATGACCACGATGTTGCTGGAGTATTAGCTGGCAAATCAGCCCCGTCTCCTCCAGACCATCTACCTTGAGTTCCATTATATGAATATAATGTGATTGTTGCGGATGCTCTTTTTGGTATTTTGTATGCTACTGTTCCAAACACCGCTCCGCTTGCTGTGCTTGTTACAAAGAAAGTTTGCTGTCCAGAAAAAGCTGTTCCCGGCACAACGCCTAATGGATAACTGCTTTCATAATACCTCTGACACAAAGACAACTCTGTTCCAATAGGACGCACTTCAAACGGAGTAGCTACTGATCCTGCTTCAAGTTGGACTTGAGCCATGTCAAATGTCCCAGATTGTTGACCGAGGGAATTTGTTCTACTATTCCAAGTAGAACCAGCCTCAAACCAAAAACTAACAACAAGCTGATCATTGCTATCAGTTCCTATGGTTTTTCCTGCTATAGAAGGAATGTTTGCTGTAACTGTAAACTTTTGCCAAGATGTTGTTAGATTTAACTTTTGCACTCCTATTCCAGTAACTTGACTGGATGGAGATCCTCCAGTTCCAAAATCTTGAAGAAATTCAATGGAAATAGATTTATTAGAATCTGCTTTTGCATAAAATGAAAGCGTTACAGTTTCATTTGAAAATGTTCTAACAAATTCTATTTTCTGTGCATTTACACAATAATTGCTTGCTCCAGCAACAGAACTTACAATTGTCCTATGAAAATAAATCGGGTTATTTGGAACATCTGTTTGCCCAAATGAAAATGACTGTTGAGATGTTGTATATGTTGAGCCTAACGATACATTTACAAATCTATCCGCCAAGTATCTTAATCCAGTTCCAGATGCCAAAGAAGTTCCTCTTTGCCAGATATCAAAATTACCATTGATGATCTTATTGCGGAAAGACAAGGCGGTTCCGTTGACCAATGCTGGTGTCGTAATTCCTGTTGTTCCGTTAATTGTTACTGGCATAATTTTTATCCTTTATACTACTGTCCATGTTGATCCGCTTGGGACTGTCACAATAACTCCTGCGTTAATTGTGATTGGCCCTGCGGTCATTGCATTTTTTGTTGATGGGATAGAATAGCTTGCTGTTACAGACTGATCGTTCAAGAAAAATACTGCATCAGTTCCTGCGCCAGTTGCTCCGCCTC
>JACCDW010804053.1_pt1 | contig 12822 bp, 10 predicted proteins | sample 7449781 | NCBI WGS metagenome assembly JACCDW01 (sample SAMN15323449, study PRJNA562643) | freshwater metagenome | isolation source: river surface water | place: USA:Blue River Watershed | collected 2017-08-18 | reverse complement strand
GGAAATGGTCATAGCCACGGTCCAGGTGGACACAGTCACTAAATATTTTAAATAACTTAAGAGGCGTTCAATTAATTTGAACGCCTCTTATTTTTTACGCATTTTAAAAAAGAATGTAATCGCAATCCCAATTGAAGCCCCAAGTGAAAGCCATTGCAACCAACTAATACTTGATGAATTTTCTTCAACAGGTGCACTAATTGCAACTGGTTCTTCCATAGTTGTTACTTCTGGTGTCGCTTCGCCTCTTGCTTCAGCAAGTTTGTAAATTGTTTTGCCATCTAATGGGTGTCCATCAGCAGCTACTGTTTTCCAAGAAATTGTTACATCAGGTCCAACAAGATCTGCAGGAATAGCTACATAAACATCTGCTGCTTCAACTCTGACAGTTGTTTCAACTGAACCGGTAGAAGTGGTTATTGAAGCAAAAGTTCCTTCAGCAATAACTGATTCACCAAAAGTTAATTTGACCTCAGAAGGCAAAGTCAACATCACTTGATCTGTTGCTGGTTCAACAGAAACTAGTTCAGTGTGAGCTAGTGCAGGATTTAAATTTAAAAGTGCCATGAATAGAGAGATAAATAATATTTTTATTTTCATTTATCTTGTCCTTAATATTAGGAATTGGAAGCGGCCTTCCATGAAATATGTTTTGCTATACATAAGTGGTTCTCCGTCTCCAGCGTAATGGACTTGTTGTAAAAGAAGAAACAAATCATTTGCTGGTCTTTCGTCACCCCATCCAATTTCCTTACTAATTACCGCATCAACTTCTGCTAGTGCTCTAATGGGACGGGAATTGATGGTGTCAAGAGAAGCAAAAACACTTCCCTTTTTCATTTCTTCCACAACTTCTTCTGGAAGTGAACTTATGTTTATTGTGTCGTACGAAAAAGCGACAGCTTTACCATCAGCAAGCACGGCTCTTTCTAAGTACAAAACCGGATCAGCACCATCAAGCCTTAACTTGTCTATCTCGATTTCTGTTGCAGGCCTGATTGTTGCAACTTTATATTCCATACCTGGTTCATAACCCAATTCACTGATTGTTTCTGACATGGAGCGAAGTTCATTTAATCCCGTAGGAATTGACCGACCAAAATTATTAACATAAGTTCCGGAACCATGTCGAATATCAACTAAACCTTGGTATTCCAAAGTTTTTAAAGCAGTTCGAACTGTAACTCGAGAAACTTTGTAGGTGGTGGATAGCTCTGATTCACTATGGATTTTCTCTCCCGGAGCCCACTCTTTGGCCAAGATCCTTCTTCGGATGTCATCGCTGATTCGACGGGTCAGGCTGGCTCGACCGCCAAACTGATCGGTTGGAGTGTTCACCGTGGGCTCACATTTCTTTTTCGTAACGGTTCTTCTAGGGGAGTTGACAAGCAAGACAATATCTAAGAGGCTATTCACGACTAGTTGTAGGACAACTATTGACTAACAATTAAGGGGAAGTTTGATGAGTGAAATCCGAGCCATTTCCTGGGTTAATAACGGGCTCATACTTATTGATCAAACTAAATTGCCTCATCAAGAAATCAATTTGAATATTGAAACTGTAGACCAACTTGTGGACGCCATTATGAAATTAGCCGTGCGAGGAGCTCCAGCATTAGGAGCAGCAGGTGCATGGGGTGTTGTTGTGGCAATGCGTCAAGCAGAAAAAGAAAAGTGGAGTGAGCAAAAACGATCCGAAGAATTTTTAAGAATTAGAAATGCCAGACCAACTGCAGTCAACTTGGCTTGGGGAGTGGACAAAGTTTTGCCATTTGTGGCACAAGGAGTTAATGAAGTCTTAGCGCAAGCAAACAAAATTGCTTTAGAAGATGAAGCCGGCAATAGACAAATGGGAAAGTTTGGTTCTAGCTGGATTGAATCAAAAGTAAAAAACCGACCAATCAGAGCACTTACACATTGCAATACCGGATCTTTGGCAACAACTACTTGGGGTACAGCACTAGGTGTAATCAGAGAAATGAATTCTCGAGGAATTTTAAAACATGTATTTGCAGACGAAACAAGACCATTACTACAAGGTGGTCGTTTAACTGCTTGGGAACTTGCGCATGACAATATTGAACATTTTGTAATCGCAGATGGTGCTGCAACAAGCATTATTGCTCGCGGTGAAGTTGATGTTGCTCTTATTGGAGCAGACAGAGTTGCAGCAAACGGTGATACTGCAAACAAAATTGGTTCTTTTGCAGTTGCTCTTGCTTGTAAGTACGCAGGAATTCCTTTTGTTGTAGTAGCACCTGAATCAACAGTTGATATATCAACATTGACTGGAAAAGATATTGAAATTGAATATCGTGATGAAAATGAAATTCTTAGTTTAAATGGGCAAAGAATTTCTCCTGCAAAATCAAAAGGTTTAAATCCTGCATTTGATGTAACTCCAGCAGAATTAATATCTGCATTAGTTACCGAAAAAGGCGTTTATGAAATTTCAAATGGAGTAACGCCCGGTTCAAAGTTAGCGAAAGCCTAAATGTCAAATATTCCAACTCCACTAAAAGAATTAGTCGAAAGATCAAAATTCTTAGGCGCTAATCAAGATTTTGTTGTCTATGGCGGAGGAAACACTTCGGCTAAAGGTGAAATTACAGATCATTTCAATAGAACCAAAAACGTTTTATGGGTAAAAGGCTCTGGCGCAGACATGATGAACGCAGAGGCTGCCGATTACCCAGCGTTATACATGGACGAATTAATCCAAATTCTAAAGTTTGAAAAATTATCAGACGAAGAGATGACAGATCTAGTAAGTAGAGCTTTAGTTGATCCAGCAAGCAGAAGACCATCAATTGAGACTTTGCTGCACGCATTCTTGCCTTTCAAACATATTGATCATGTGCACGCAGATGCTATTTGTGCATTAACAAATCACAAGAATGGCGAAAAAGCAGTTAAAGAAGCATTAGGTGACAAATTTGCTTACGTTGATTGGATTCGTCCAGGTTTTGAATTAAGTAAGCAAGCTTCATTCTTGAAAGATGCTGAAGGCATAATTTTGGCACATCATGGATTAATTGTTTGGTCAGACAATAGTGATGAATGTAAGCAGAAAAATCTTGATGTTATAAATAAAGTTGAAAAATATTTAAGTTCACTATCAAAGCGTCCTGAATCAGTATTCCAACATACAGATTACAGCGATGAAGAATATAAGAATCTTCTTTTACAGTTGCGTGGCAGACTAAATAAGAAAGGTAAAAAACTCTTAAGTCTTGATACAAGATTAAAAGAAATATCAAGCCGCAAAGATATTGATGAGATTTTAAGTGCTGGTGTATCAAGTGCCGATCATATGTTGAGAATTAAACCTTGGTCTGCAGTTCTTAACGAACCAAAAGATGGCGAGAAATCAATTAAGGCCATTGATAACTTTGCTACTAAATATGAAAATTACTTTGAATCAAATAAGAATTTATTGCCTGCGGGCTATTCAATGAATGACTCTGACCCAAGAGTTGTCCTGGTACCAGATTTAGGAGCCATAACCACAGGTCATTCTCTGAATGAATGCAAAATGTATGCCGACATTTCTTACCACACTCATAAAACTGCTGCTATGGCGAAAGATTCCTTTGGAAATGTTGAAGGACTTCCAGATTCAGAAATTTTTGGTTTTGATTACTGGCCTATGGAACTTTATAAATTGGCAAGTAAACCAGCTCCTAAGAAATTTGCTGGAAATATTTTTATTGTCACCGGTGCCGCAAGTGGAATCGGATTAGGCATAACCCTTGAATTAGCCAAACTGGGAGCAAGTTTAGTTTTGGCAGATTTAGACGAAAAGGCATTAAATGCTGCTGCTGAAAAAATAAAGGAAGTTAAAGGCCTGAAACCAGAAATTATTGCAGGGGATCAATCAGATGAGAAAGTTGTAAACAAAACAGTTGATATAGCGATTAAGACTTTTGGTGGATTAGACGGTGTTGTCTTGAGTGCTGGTATCGCAGTAACTGATCAACTCAAGGATTTGTCGGTAGATAAATGGAACAAAGGATTAGCAGTCAATTTAACAAGTGCATTCTTAATGACAAAGGCTGCAATGAATGCTATGAAAATTCAAAATTCAGGCGGATCCCTTGTTTATATTGCAAGTAAAAATGCTTTCGCTCCAGGTGCAGGTTTTGGTGGTTACTCAGTAAGTAAAGCTGGAATGTTGCAGCTTATGAGAATTGCCGCACTTGAAGGTGGAGCAAATCAAATTAGAGCTAATGCAATTAATCCTGATGCAATTTTTGATAACAGCAAACTCTGGGAAGGAGGAATCAGAGAAGAGAGAGCAAAAGCTCATGGCGTTAAGCCAGAAGAGTTAGAAGATTTTTATGCTCAAAGAAATATTTTGAAGTCACATGTAACTTCTAAAGATGTAGCAAACACAACAGCTTTTCTTTTGTCTGACGAATCTGCCAGAACCACAGGCTCGGTCATCGCCGTCGACGGCGGGGTGGCTGCTGCATTTCCGCGATAAACGGAAATGAGTAAGAGCAAGTGAATTAAGTAATTCACTTGTAAAAAGAAGGAGAAAGAATGATTAAGAACAAAGCACTAGCTGGTATTACAGTTGTTGCTGCGTTGCTTCTTGCTGCATGTTCCCAAGGAACTAGCGACACCGCTACAACTGCAGATGAAGGAACAGTTGCAGAAGCAACCGGTACCAAGCCAGCACCATTTGATGCTGGTCCGGTAAAGATTGCAATCGTACAAAACAGTGGCGCCGGTGACTATTTCCAACAATGGACAAACGGAGCTAACAAGCAAGCTGAAGCAATCGGATTTGAAGTTCAAATCTATGACGCCCAAGCTGACAATGCTAAGCAAGCAACTGACATGGAAACAGCAATTGGTTCAGGCGTAGCTGGAATCATTGTTGACCACGGTCAAGCAGACACCATGTGTCCATTGATCAACAAAGCACTTGACGCAGGAATCCCTGTTGTTGTGTACGACGTTGCAACCGCTGAATGTGCACCAAATGCTGTTACAACACAACAAAGCGATGCATCACTTGCACAAGCAGTGCTAGATCAAATGGCACTAGATCTTGGTAAAGATGTCAAAGTTGGATACGTAAACGTATTAGGTATCGCACCTTTGGATCGTCGTCACGTTGTATGGGAAGCAATTGTTAAAGCTAACAATTGGACCCAGTCCTTCTTCGTTGGTAAATTCACCAACTCAGTTGCAACAGATAACGCACAATTAGTTGACGCAGCTCTTAAGAAGAGTCCAGACGTAGTGGGTATTTTTGCTCCTTACGATGAACTAACTAAGGGAACTGTTTCAGGAATTGAATCAAACAACCTTCAGGCTTCAATCAAGGCATACGGAATTGATATTTCAAATGCTGATATTGAAATCATGACTAAAGAAGGTTCACCATGGGTAGCAACAGCAGGTACTGATCCAAACGCGATCGGTGCAGCAGTTGTTCGAAACATGGCACTTGAAATAGCAGGCCAATTGGGAGTTAAATCAGTTGATTTCCCAGGTGTTCTAATTACTGCACAGTTCCTAAAGGACAACGCAGTTAAGAACATGGTTGACTTGCGTGCCAAGTTGCCAGAATTGAACCTTGCAGAAGTCAGCGGAGCTGACTGGATTCCTGCAGTTCAGTTCTAATTAATTAGTAGACGGAGGCGAGTTAATGGTTTCAGCTGTTGAGGTTAGAAACATTTCAATGGCATTTGGCACAAACCAAGTGTTAAGTGGAGTGGATTTAACAATCGACAAAGGACAAACCACAGCATTGTTAGGAGCTAATGGTGCAGGTAAGTCCACATTAATAAAAATATTGTCCGGAGTTTATTCATCCTTTACCGGGGAAATATTGATTGATGGAAAAGCTGTAACTATTGACTCGCCAACTACTGCGAAATTAGCAGGTATTGAAACTGTTCATCAAAGAATTGATGAGGGCGTAATTCCTGGTTTAACAGTTGCTGAAAATTTATTGTTTGACAAAATTGTCTCAGGAGAAATCCCCAGAGGGGTTTCTCTAAAAACAATAGTAAATGAAGCAGAAAAAATTGCTGGAGCACTAGACCTAAATTGGAATAGATCCAAATTACGAAATGACGTTTATGAATTAGGTATCGCTGAACAGCAAATGCTGATTTTGGCCAGAACACTTTCTAGGTCCCCAAAACTTTTAATTTTAGACGAACCAACTTCTGCTCTCTCAATTGCAGAAAGTCAAAACTTATTTAGATTTATCAAAAATCTTGAAGAACAGGGAATTGCAGTTTTGTATGTTTCTCATAAATTAAGTGAATTAGAGCAAATTGCCAAAAAGCTCGTGGTGATGCGTGATGGAAAAATTAGAAACGAACAAAGCGCACCTTTTTCTTGGGATCTAGCTTTGAAAGAAATGTTAGGACAACAAGAACTAGGAGAAAGAAATAATTTTAAGCAAGTTCAAGGCACTGGCGTGATTCTGAAATTAAATAACGTTCAATTGTTTAAGGAAAGTGAACCTTTGAACTTGGAAATAAAGAAAAAAGAAGTCACTGGAATAATTGGTCTACTTGGCGCAGGCAAGACTGAGCTTGCAAAAATTATCTACGGAGCAGATGAACTAATTTCAGGTTCAATGGATCTCGAAGGTCAATCATATAAACCAGGACATCCTTCAGATGCCGTTAGAAAAGATATTTATTTAGTTCCAGAAGATCGTGCAGCAGAATCAATGATTCCAAATTGGAGCATTTCACACATTGCAACTTTACCTTTTATGGGAGATTTTTCGGCTCGCGGAATAATTAAGAAAATTAAAGAAGGTATTCGCGGTAAAGAACTCGTACAAGATTTAAAAGTTGTCACAACTTCTCATGAAGCAATTGTAGATTCTCTTTCTGGAGGAAATCAGCAAAAAGTTGTGGTGGGAAGATGGTTGCAATCCAATCCCAAACTAATGATTTTGGATGAACCTTTTAGAGGTGTAGATATTGGAGCCAGACGAGACATTTCTAAACGAGTGAGAGATTTAGCTTCCACTGATGTCGCAGTTTTGGTTTTGGCCTCAGATGTGGATGAAATTTTAGATGTGGCTGATCGAGTAATTGTGCTAGTGGAGGGAAAAGTTGTTATGGATGTAAATGCTGGAGAAACATCAAAGGACAAAATAGTTAACAAAATGTCGGAGGTGGCATAAATGAGTATCGGAAAAACAAGTGCAACAAACGGGTTTGATTTGAGAGATTTCATTGTCAAATACGGTTTTATTCTTGTGACAGTTATTCTTTTTGTTTGGTTTGCGCTATCAGAGCCGACTTTTAGAATGCAAAACACTTTGTTTTCAATGCTTAAATTCACTTCCGTTGTGGCAATTACTGGTCTTGGAGTGACCTTAACAATGGTGGTCGGAGGCCTTGATTTATCTGTTGGTTCAATTGCAGGATTATCTGTAACTCTTTCTGCCATGACAATGGTTATTTATGCACAAACAGGAGCTGTTGCTCTAGTAGTAGTGCTACTTGGTGGCGTCTTAGTTGGATTATTTAATGCCTTTTTAATTGTGGTTTTAAAGATTCCAGATTTACTTGCAACGCTGGCGACAATGTTTACGATTATGGGACTAAAACTTGTCCCTGTTGATGGCCAATCTGTTTCTTCAGGATTGATTTTAAGAGATGGAAGTGTTGCACCAGGAAAATTCACTCCAGGATTTTTACTTATTGATCGCGCCTACATAGGTCCAGTTCCTCTACCTGTTGCAATATTTTTCATATTGGCATTTGTAGTTTGGATTTTCTTAACAAAAACTAGATGGGGCAGAGTGATGTATGCAATTGGCTCAAACCCAGAAGCTGCAAGATTAGCTGGAGTTCGTGTCCAAAGATACAGAGCTCTTGCTTATGTTCTCTCAGGTGTTTTTGCTTCAATTGGAGGCTTGATTCTTTCTTCAAGAATTGGGCAAGGAGATATCAGCGCCGGAAACTCACTGTTACTAGATGCTGTTGCTGTTTCCTTGGTTGGAACTTCAGTGTTGGGTATGGCAAGACCAAACGCTTGGGGAACAACTCTTGGTGCAGTTTTAATTGGAATCGTGATTACCGGTTTAACTATCAAAGGTTTTCCTTATTACGCCCAAGATGTGGTTAAAGGACTTGTGCTATTAACTGCTTTGATATTCTCATTTACACTTTCTAGGCGAAAGTCTAGATTTGTGCCGGCTGTCTAAAGGAAAATACATGGCTGATCAATACGAATTCTTAACAAAAGACAACATCTCAAAATACTTATCAAGTAAAAAAGTATTTGCTAATTTAATTGATGCTAACAACCTTGTGGAATTCAAAGAAGTTGGCGATGGAAATCTTAATTTAGTTTTCATCATGAAAGACTCTGCAGGCAAAGGAATAGTTTTGAAACAAGCTTTGCCATACGTGCGCTTAGTTGGACCTGATTGGCCAATGACACCTTCCAGAGCAAGAATCGAAGCCGAAACAACAATTATTCATTCCAAATATGCAAATAATCTTGTTCCTGAAATTTATGATTATGACCCAGATCGTTTCATCATTGCAATGCAAGATTTATCTGATCACGTTGTTTGGCGAGGAGCGCTAAATTCAGGTTTAAGATTTGATGGAGTTGCAGGACCCCTAGGAAAATATGTGGCCAACACTGCTTTTGGTACGTCTATATTTAGCCTAGGACAAGAACAACATAAATTAGAAATTGCCAGAGCAATAAATCCAGGACTTTGCTTAATCACCGAAGACTTAGTTTTTACAGAGCCCTATTTTGAAAATGGCCGTAACTCAGTGCTCCCAACAAATGAAAAAGATGCTCAAGAATTAGCAAATGATAAAGACATGGTTCATGAAATTGGTTTATTGAAATATAAATTTATGACAGCTGGTGAATCTCTAATTCACGGTGATCTTCACACAGGATCGGTCATGATCAAATGTGAAGACAAAAAAGTAGCTGTAAGTGTTAAAGCAATTGATTCTGAATTCTCATTTTATGGACCCATCGGCTTTGATTTAGGTGCTTTAGTAGCTAACTACACAATTGCAGCGGCAAGGGCTTGTGCATTGGGAAATATTGAACAAATGCATTGGGCCTTAAGTCTTGCCGAACAAACTTGGGTTGAGTTTGAAAAAGAGTTTAGAAAACTTTGGCCAACAAGAGTTGACAAAAGAGTTTTCACAGATGCACTTTTAGACGATTTAATTAAAACTTGGAGATCAGACACTCTGGGTTATGCAGGAGCAAAGATGGCTCGAAGAATTGTGGGACTTGCTAAAACTTCAGATATTGAAACTCTAGAACCAAATGTGCGTGAAGGTGCTGCTCGAGCTGTATTACAGATTGCCAGAAAAACCACAAAAGAACGAGACCTTGCAAAATCTTGGTCAACACTTGCTAAAGAAGCAGCTGAAATTATGCAGAAAACTGCCACAAAATAGGGGAATATATGAAGACACCTAGAGAAATTGCTGAGTCATATTGGAAAGCAGAATGCGCTAGAGATACCAAAGCTGTTTTAGAGCATTACCATCCTGATGCAACTTTTTGTCCTCCTGGACAAAAACTTGTTGGACACGATCAAATCAGCACTTTTTATGATGCATCAGGAGAAGCATTTCCTGGCTTAAAAGTTGATATCTTGCATGAAGTAAGAAATGGCGATGAAAGTTGTATTGAATGGTACGCAACTTTGACTGACAAACAAGGAAATATTTTTAACATTCCTGGAGTAAACGTAATTAAAATAAGAGATGGAAAATTTGAATCCGTTCATGCATACTTTGATCCAACAGTTTTAAACGGCTAGTTTTCTAGACTTTCCACATAAGTTCTTAAACTTTTAGCATTATCTAAAAGATTACCTCGGTGAAGCGCTCCACCAATTAATAAGAAAGTGTCTTTACCAAAAAAGGAAGCAATTTCTGGGATTCTTTCAATTGTCATTCCGCCACCAGGTGAAGGAAAAATTGGCTTTATATTTCCTAATTTAGCTCGACAGAAATCTGAAATTTTTGTACATTCCTCTTTGGAGAAACTGAATCTGCCTCCATAGTTAGGAAAAACACTTATGTCTGCTCCACTCAAACGCATCAAAGTTGCCAAAACTATTTCGTGATTTAGACCATGATTGCTGTTCATAAAGTGAGAACCTAAAGTCGAAGGATGACTCATTAAAGGTATAGAAACTTCTTCGTCGTCTGCAATCATGCGCATGGTGTCAAAACCAGAAACTCCAGGAAGAATCATTAATGCACCACTGCCTAATTTTCGAGCAGTAATGGCACATTCTAAAATTTCTTCGGCCGGACGATTAATGCTGGGGGCATAAACAGATTTACGATTAAATTTTTGGTTTGCTTCTGCTACTGCACCTGCAATAACTTTTACTCGTTCATTCCATTTAGCCCAAGGTTGATTTGCCAAACTGTGATCATCTTTTATTAAATCAATTCCTGCTTCAACCATGACTGTGGCAATTTTGGCTAATTCAGCAGAACCTAAACCCATTGGTTTTAAAGCAGTGGCCAAGATAGGACGTTTCTTTGCTCCTAGTATTTCTCTTACCCCACTTATTCCAAAACGTGGTCCTTTAAAAGAGTTTAAAAAGTCTTCGGGAAAATCAATTTTTGTAACTCGTACATCTGGAAACATCGAAACATTTCCCCATACGACATTCAACATCTGACCAATTTCATAGCCAGTGGTATCAGTGTTGTAGTCGATTACAACTTCTGTCTTAGAATTCCCAATTTCTTTTGAGGAAACAACTTGGCCGACTACTTGTTCTTGGATCCATTTAGGAGCTAAATCAAAAGGAAATTCAATGGTTTGCTCAACTCTGATTGCTTCAGTTACTTCTTTGCTGGAATCAGATTTTAAATGATAGGTAATCTGAATTGACGACATCTGAACTACAACGCTTCAGCTTTTGCAGTGCTGTGAACATCGATAACTCTAGTTTGAGAAAGCTCTTCTTCTGATATTTGCAAATTCTTATCCATGAGTTTTTCAGTTGCTTCAATGAGGTTTCGTGCGCTCATTCCATATTTGTGAAGTAAATACTTTTGGGATGCTCCATGAGCGTAAGTATCTTTCAAACCTATCTTGATTAGTTTCTTACCAATTCCGTGTTCTGCGATTAGATCAGCAACGGCACTTCCTAAACCACCAATCACACTGTGGTTTTCCATGGTGATTACTCCGTATTTACTTGACTTAAGGCTTTCAATTACTTGAGGATCGGTGAAAGGTTTCAAAGTTGAAATGTGTAGATGTTGCACACTCACACCATGTTCCTTAAGTGCAGGAATCGCTCTTAAAGCTTCTTCGGTGGAAATTCCAGAACTTAAAATTGTTACATCTGTTCCTGTACTCAAAACACGTGCTTTATTAAATTCCATAACTTCATTTTTTGGAAAAATTCTAGATATTTCTCCCCGAAGCATTCTTATATAAACTGGACCATTAATTTTGTGTGCCACCTCTAGCACAGATTCAACTTCTGTTGCATCTCCAGTTTCTAGGATTGTCATATTTGGTATTCCCCGCATAACGTTCACGTCATCAATTGCTTGATGGGTTACGCCTCCTGGAGTTGTGATTCCAGGCAAAAAACCAACCATTCTCACGGGAAGATTTGGGTAAGCCACTGACATCTGAAGTTGATCAAGAGGTCTTCTATAAATAAAGACAGCAAAAGTATGAATCCAGGGCTCAAATCCTTCTCGAGCTAATCCGCCAGCAAAACCGAGCATGTTTTGCTCACCTAGGCCAAAAGAAAAGAATCTATCTGGGAAAGTATCTCTAAATTTTCCAACTTCGCAAGAACTGGTTAAGTCTGCTGATAAAACCACAACTTCTGGTTTGAATTTACTCCATCTAACAAAGTTTTCAACGTGTGGTCTTTTAACTATTTCGTAAGCCATTTTATTTCCATGCTTTCAAGAAGTTGTTGTATTTAATTTTTTCAAAAGGGTGAGCAAATCTAACGTAATGAAGCGCATCAGGTCTATCTTTTAATATTTCAATTCCCTTTGCAGGATCTGTGTAACCAAGAATTACTTTAGGTTTATCTATGGCAGAAAATCCAGATTGCAATATTTGATTTATATCGTTGCCATCAATCTTGTCAACATCCCAACCAAAACTTTTGATTCTGTCAATCAATGGTTCAATTGACATAACTTTTTCCATTGGACCGTCTACTTGGTTTCTGTTTACATCAACAATAATTCGAATGTTATTTAATTCATGAAAACTAATTGCAGACAATGCTTCCCAGGTTTGTCCTTCTTGAAATTCTCCATCTGACATAAATATCCAAGTTTTTCCTGACTCACCACGTAACTTTCTTGCTAAGGCAACACCTCCTGCTTGCGAAATTGCTTGGGCAAGGGAACCGGTGGTTGTTTCAAATCCTGGAGAATGTTCAGCACCAATCATTTCTACCGTTGTGCCATCTTTATTAAATTTCTCTAATGACTTTTCAGTTAATCTTCCTGTTTCGATTAGTGCTGCGTAAATAACTAATGCGTAATGAGCTGGGCTGATAAATAGACGATCTAAATCTGGACCTTTTTTGCCGTGAAATTCTGCACCTGTTACGTAGTCAGTGAAATTTTTGCTGGGCACATTTACAAAATCACGAGGTTCTAAAGGTGCTGAAAGAGGGGAAAGATTAACAAGATTTGTGTATAGGCAGGCAAGAATTTCGGCAGAGGAACAAGCTTGGCTTAAATAGCCACCATTGTTTTTAACGGTGTGCTCAAGAACTCGATGACGAATTCCATGGGCGATAGAGGCGATTTTCTCTATATCCACCTGTGT
>JACCDW011146608.1_pt1 | contig 12823 bp, 15 predicted proteins | sample 7449781 | NCBI WGS metagenome assembly JACCDW01 (sample SAMN15323449, study PRJNA562643) | freshwater metagenome | isolation source: river surface water | place: USA:Blue River Watershed | collected 2017-08-18 | reverse complement strand
TTCCCACCGGTTGCCGATGCGCTGAAATGGCTGTCCGGCTTTGGCCAGGCAAGAATGACGGGGTCTGGCGCATGTGTTTTTGCGCAATGCCAGTCAGAACATCAGGCAGATGTCCTGCTTGGTCAGGTGCCCGCAGGCTGGCGCGCATGGAAAGTTCGGGCTTTGAGCAGGCATCCTTTGGCTGACTGGCTCCGGTAGTACAAAATTAGTCTGGCGTAGTTGATACGACAGAGTTGCAGGTTGTGTAGGGGAATCGCCAAGTTGGTTAAGGCACTGGATTTTGATTCCAGCATTCCAAGGTTCGAATCCTTGTTCCCCTGCCATTTATAGAAATGCGTAATCAGTTTTCGTGATTCCTTCGAGCCGCCCGCGCCAGCTTTACACCTGGCAATGGCGGTTTTCAAATTTATAACGCTTTGCATTCTGGGGTCCCATGATCCACGAGAACCTGATGGTTTTTACCGGTAACGCCAATCCGGAACTCGCAGCAGGCGTCGCCAGCGAGCTCGGCATTCCACTGGGCAAAGCCGTTGTTTCCCGTTTTTCAGACGGTGAAATAGTCGTTGAGATTAATGAAAACGTGCGCGGCAAGGATGTGTTCGTATTGCAGTCCACCTGCGCGCCTACGAATGATCATTTAATGGAAATCATGCTGATGGTTGACGCGTTGAAGCGCGCCTCTGCCGGCCGCATCACTGCGGCGATTCCCTATTATGGTTATTCGCGCCAGGACCGTCGTCCGCGATCGGCACGCGTGGCAATCTCTGCCAAGGTAGTGGCCAACATGTTGCAGGAAGCTGGTGTCGGACGCGTGCTGATCATGGATCTGCATGCTGATCAGATCCAGGGATTTTTCGATATACCGGTCGATAATATTTATGCTTCACCTATCCTGCTGTCGGATCTGGTGGCAAAAAATTATGATGACTTACTGGTGGTGTCACCAGACGTAGGCGGCGTCGTTCGTGCGCGCGCACTGGCAAAGCGGCTCAATTGCGATCTGGCGATTATCGACAAGCGCCGTCCTAAGGCCAATGTTTCAGAGGTGATGAACATCATTGGTGAAGTAGATGGTCGTAATTGCGTGATCATGGATGACATGGTGGATACCGCGGGCACGCTAACCAAGGCCGCTGAAGTACTGAAAGAGCGTGGCGCCAAGAAAGTGGTCGCGTATTGTACGCATCCGGTACTCTCTGGCCCGGCAATTGAGCGTATACAAAATTCGCCGCTCGATGAGCTGGTCGTAACTGACACGATACCGTTGACGGCCCAAGCCAAGGCATGCCCGAAGATACGTCAGCTATCATGTGCGCATTTGCTTGCCGAGACATTTAAGCGTATCAGCCAGGGTCATTCGGTGATGTCGCTGTTCGCAGAAGACGAAGCCAGCAACTGATGGCTTACGGCCTGCAAGGCCACTGAAAATATTGCGGGTTTATTAGCAGGAATGCGAGGGCGGTTTAGTTTGCCGCCCTCTTTTTATCATCCCCTGGTCGCGGGGGATGACGTTAACGGGCATTGATGCCCACAACAGGAGTAAAACATGAAAGTTGTTGCTTTCCCACGTACTGAGCAGGGGTCCGGAGCGAGCCGCCGCCTGCGCAAAGCGGGCCAGACACCAGGTATTATCTACGGTGGTACCGGCGCGCCATTGAATATCGCTCTTGATCACAATGCGCTATATCACGCGCTGAAGAAAGAAGCATTCCATTCTTCCATTCTGGACATGGAAGTGGACGGCAAGGTTGAGAAGGTTCTGCTGCGCGATTTCCAGGTCCACGCGTATAAACAGCTGGTCTTGCATGCTGATTTTCAGCGCGTCGATCCTAACCAGAAGATCCACATGAAAGTGCCCCTGCATTTTGTTCATGCAGACATCTCGCCAGCAATCAAACTGGGCGGCGGCATCATCAGCCATGTGATGACCGAACTCGATATCAGCTGCCTGCCTAAGGATCTGCCTGAATTTATCGAAGTCGATCTGTCCAAAATGGAATTAGGCCATTCACTGCACGTAGCCGATCTGAAGCTGCCTGCTGGTGTCAGCGCGGTGCACGCGAAAGATAATCCGACGATTGCCACCGCTTCGAAACCAGGCGGCAGCAAGGCGGATGCCGCCGAAGCCGCTGCTGAAGCGCCTGCAGAAGACAAGAAGTAAAAACAGGCTCAGCCGATCTGCTGCGTCAAGGCGTGTGATCGCACAGACCTGGCGCACAGGCCGGCACCTAAGCTGCATGAGAAGCCCGTCCTTACCGACGGGCTTTTTCGCGCTTAATGCCGGATAATTCCTGTTATTCCTTCCATACCATTTGGCACTATTCCTATGTCCATCCGTTTAATTGTCGGGCTTGGCAACCCGGGAAAAGACTATGAGCAGACGCGACATAACGCGGGCTTCTGGCTGGTTGATCAGTTGGCATCAGGGCAGCTGAAACGGGAATCGCGCTTTCATGCGCTGGCAGGCAAAATCCGGCTGGCCGGAGAAGATGTCTGGCTACTGGAGCCACAAACCTTTATGAACCGTTCCGGACAATCTGTCGGCGCGCTGGCGCATTTTTACAAGGTTGTAGCGCACGAAGTGCTGGTCGTGCATGATGAACTTGATCTGCCACCCGGTTCAGCAAAACTGAAATATGGCGGCTCTTCCGGCGGTCACAATGGATTAAAAGACATCAGTGCGACGCTCGGCACCCAGGACTATTGGCGGCTTCGCATAGGTATAGGCCATCCGAGAGAAATCGGCCTGAAACAAGCGGTGGCGGATTTTGTACTGCATAGGCCAGCCAAAGATGAACAAACGCTGATCGAGCAATCCATAGAAAAAAGCCTCGCCGTGATACCGCTTCTGTGCGAAGGAAAGTTCGAAAAAGCGATGATGGAACTTCACAGCAAATAAGTTCGCAGCATTACTGATAAAAATCTCCGCCAGCACAACCCACCGGTTTTTAGTCACAGCATGCCGCCAGCACCGCTGCCCGCATGAAAATCTGTACGCAGTCCTGCTTAAAATCAGCCGCCTTACTGTTTTACATGACAAATAAGCCCGGTTAATTCGGCAACTGCCTAATTCAAATCAATATTCTTCCGCAAAAGTAATGAAAGAATAAGTCGGTTTTGTCTGGATTCGGATTGCGGTTTTAATATCCGGACAATTTGACCGTTTATGACACCGCCACGCTCGGCCTCAACATAAAGTTATCAGTCTACTAAATCTGAATCCGAATTAAATAAAATCAATGCTGCAGATTATTTTCAAAAAAATATTAATAACGAATGCTTTTTTGATAACTCCCGCAGTATAATCCGACCGCAAGCTAGGCACTGGCTTAATGATTTATTAACTCAAGGAAATTTCAATCACGGGGTATACGATGAGCACTTATAAGGAATTGCAAAGTCAAATTGAAAAACTTCAAAAAGAAGCAGATACCGCCAGAAAAACTGAATTGGCAAATGCGATAGCCGACATTCAATCCAAAATGAAAGAATATGGACTTTCTGCTGACGATCTCGGTTTCGGCAGCAAAAAAAAAATCGGTAAAACCACGCGCAAGCCAGTCCCGCCAAAATACCGAAATAATGCCACTGGCGAATCCTGGAGCGGACGGGGCAAACCACCAAAATGGATGGCAGGGCGTGACAAAGGACAATACTTAATCAAATAAGCCCATCCTCTCCTGTTCAATCAAAAGCCGCCCGTCTGGGCGGCTTTTGATTTTCAGCAGTCAGTCATTTTCAATAGTCCGCCTACAGGCAGGTTCAGGCTTTGCGGGGAAAAATACCATGCACAAGCGCAAGCAAGATAATGCGCAGATCCAGCCAAAATCCTCTTTTCTCGATATATTGGCGCGCATATTCCAGACGGATCGGCAGTACTTTTTCGACATAAGCCTGCTCAAGATCATCTCCTTCAAGGCCGGCCAGTAAACTGCGCTCATCCGTAAATTCAATCGAAGAAAGATCCGCCAGCCCTGGCTTGACCGACAGTACCTGCTTCCTGACATCAGATGGATAACAACCTACATAACGCGGCAATTCCGCGCGCGGCCCGACCAGGCTGAAATCGCCTTTCATCACATTGATTAACATCGGCCAGCGCGTCACGCGCAGCTTGCGCAGTAGCGCACCGACGCGCGTGACTTCTTCACCATGACATCCACCTACGGTTTCCATCGCATCCGCCTCACTGACTGCGGTACGGAATTCATAAATCTTTATCATGCGGCCATTGCGCCCCACCCGATGCGGACGGGCGAGCACCGGCCCGCGCGTATCGATTGCAATGCAAAGCGCAATGAGCAAACTAAACGGCATCAATACGCACATTGCAAAAAAACTAAGCACCACATCTGCAAATCTTCTCATCTCGACTGCCTCATGACTGAAAGCAGGATTGTCAGCCAGAAGATGTGCGACTGACAAACGTTTTCGGTGGCCGCATTCAGCGCTTGGCCGTGGAAGGCGGCATGCCAACGGTTACAATATCGGTTTTACTTCGCACGCGACTATCCGTCTGCCTGTCGCGCCCTGCCTTTTTATCACCTAAGAATCGTTATGAGTCTCAAATGCGGCATCGTCGGCCTGCCTAATGTCGGCAAGTCCACCTTATTCAATGCGCTCACCAAGGCCGGCATACCCGCCGAAAATTATCCATTCTGTACGATAGAACCGAATGTGGGCGTGGTCGAAGTACCCGATCCCCGGCTGGCACAACTGGCTGCTATCGTTAAACCTGAGCGGGTTTTACCGGCAACCGTAGAGTTCGTCGATATCGCTGGCCTGGTTGCCGGCGCCTCCAAGGGCGAAGGGCTGGGCAACCAGTTTCTTGCGCACATACGCGAGACCGATGCCATCGTTAATGTCGTGCGCTGCTTTGAAGACCCTAACGTGATTCATGTAGCAGGCAAGGTCAGCCCGCTGGATGATATTGCCGTGATCCAGACTGAACTGGCCCTGGCCGATATGGGTACTGTGGAAAAAGCAATGCAGCGCGAGACCAAGAAAGCCCGCTCCGGCGACAAAGACGCCGCAGCGCTGGTGGCGCTGATGGAAAAAGTGATGGAAGCCTTAAACGAAGCCAGGCCTGTGCGCGCGATGGGGCTGGACAAAGATCAGATGGCCATGCTCAAGCCGCTCTGCCTGATCACCGCAAAACCAGCGATGTATGTCGCCAATGTCTCCGACAACGGCTTTACCAATAATCCCCTGCTTGATACTTTAACCACGTATGCAAAATCGCAGAACGCACCGATCGTTGCCATCTGCGCTGCGATCGAATCCGAAATTGCCGATCTCGATGATGCGGACAAGGAAGCGTTCCTCGCTGATATGGGCATGGAAGAACCGGGACTGGATCGCCTCATACGTGCAGGCTTCAGCCTGCTTGGCTTACAGACCTACTTTACCGCCGGCGTGAAAGAAGTACGCGCATGGACGATACATGCAGGCGATACGGCACCGCAGGCAGCAGGCGTGATTCATACTGACTTTGAACGTGGCTTCATTCGTGCGCAGACAATTGCGTTTGAAGACTTTATTGCGCACAAAGGTGAGACTGGTGCAAAGGAAGCCGGAAAAATGCGCGCCGAAGGCAAGGAATATGTAGTCAAAGATGGCGACGTGCTGAACTTCCTGTTCAACGTCTAACCCGCAGTTTTTGCCTGCAGTTTTTCATACTTGAGCATTAACTGCTCTTTGCTCTCTTGCCACGCAGGGTCGATCGGTATGCAGGCTACCGGGCAGACCTGCTGGCATTGCGGCTCATTGAAATGGCCGACGCATTCCGTGCATTTGTAAGGGTCGATCTGATAAATCTCCGGCCCCATGAAAATCGCTTCATTCGGACATTCCGGTTCGCATACGTCGCAATTGATGCAATCTTCAGTGATCTTCAGCGCCACGATCTGCGACCCTAGTTATTCTCGTTGCTGGCGATTTTTTTCAGCAGCCATTGCTCGACTGACGGAAAGACGAACTTCGATACATCGCCGCCAAGCACTGCAATTTCGCGCACGATCGTGCCCGAGATGAATTGATACTGATCCGAAGGTGTCAGGAACAGGGTTTCGACATCCGGCAGCAAATAGCGGTTCATGCCTGCCATTTGAAACTCATACTCAAAATCGGAAACTGCGCGCAGGCCGCGCACGATCACTCGGGCATCATGACGTCGCACGAAATCCTTCAACAGGCCGGAAAAGCTTTCCACTTGTACGTTCGGATAATGGCCGAGCACTTCATGCGCAATATCGAGCCGCTCCTCCAGCGAGAAGAAGGGGCGCTTGGCTTTGCTATCCGCAACACCTACGATGAGCTTTTCAAACAGACCAGAAGCACGGCGCACCAGATCTTCGTGACCGCGTGTCAGCGGGTCAAAGGTTCCCGGATAGATGGCAGTGAGCATAAGCTTGTCCTTATAGAATTCTTCTTGGGTGACGTTTGATGCGCAACCGCACAGATTGAGGATCGCGAATTATGCCTCTTTATTCGCCATCATGTGATCTGCTGCCAGCAAGGCGTAATGTACTGCGCCGGCCTTTCCTGACCTCACTACATGCCAGCCAGCCAGCCAGTCAGGCGCCGCGCCGGCATCGAATGCCTGATCGGCTTCAGCATAGACCAGTCCCCCCTTTTGAAGCAAGGGACGGCAAAGTGGCAACAGGCGCGGCAGCAACTGCAACTGGTAGGGTGGATCCAGAAAAATCAGGCCAAATGTGTCGCGCATGCCGGCAATGATCCGCATCGCATCGCCCTGCATCACGGAAACCTGTTCAGCCCTGAGCTTTTCCCGAATGGCGGCAAGCTGCGACACCACAGCCGGATGGGACTCCACCAGCACCGACTTAGCCGCGCCGCGACTGGCGGCCTCGAAGCCCAGCGCCCCGGATCCGGCAAACAAGTCCAGACAGGCAAGGCCTGACCAGTTACCTGCCAACAGGTGCTCAAGCCAGTTGAACAGGGTTTCCCGCACCCGGTCAGGCGTAGGCCGCAGGCCTTCGACTTCCTTTACCAATAGTGGCGTACGCTTCCACTGCCCGCCGATAATGCGAACCTGTCGCGGCGGCGTACGGCCGGGATTTTTTTTCATGCAGGCGCGCCAGTCGGTTATTTCTTCTCGCCGCCGACGACTACTGTCACCAATTTATCCATTGCCAGCTTGCGATTGAATGCCGCACGTATATCCGCAACACTGACCTTGGCGACTTGCGCCGTCCAGGTATCGAGATAATCCAGCGGCATCTGGTAATAACCAATCACAGCAAGGTTGTCGAGAATCTTGCGGTTGTTGTCGATGCGCAGTGCAAAGCCGCCGATCAGATTATCTTTTGCCGCTTTCAGTTCAATTTCCGTCGGACCGCTCTGCAAATAATTAGCAATCGTCTCGCGCACCACCTTGAGTGCTTCATCAGCCTGATCCTTGCGGGTTTGCAAACCGGCCTGATACGGCCCCGGCTGTTCCATAGGATTAAAGTAACTGTAGACGCTGTAGGCCAGTCCACGCTTCTCGCGCACCTCTTTGGTCAGTCGCGATACAAAGCCGCCACCGCCGAGAATGTAATTGCCCACAGTAAGCGCGAAGAAATCCGGATCGCCGCGCTGCAAGGCCGGCATGCCAATCAGAATATGCGATTGTGATGCAGGATGATCAATGCGCACTTCGGCTGATTTAGGCATCGCAACTGCCGGCATCACAGGCAAGGGCTTGCCCTGTGGCAGACGTCTGGTGAGCTCGCGTGCAATCGCATCCGCCTCTTCTCTGCTGACATCACCGATCATCGCCACCACTGCGCGGTTAGCTACATAATGCGTCGCATGAAAAGCGAGCAAATCATCGCGCGTAATCGCCTCGACAGTTTCTACCGTAGCTTCATTGCCATAAGGATGTTCGCCATAGGCAAGTGCCCAGAATGCCTTATCTGCGATAGATTCCGGCTTGGTCATTGCTTCGCGTATGCCCGAGATGGATCGTGCTTGATCGCGCCTGAAAAATTCCTCCGGCATGCTGGGCTGCGCCAATATGCGTGCAAGCAGCATGATGGCCTGATTGCGATTGGCCGCCGCCGATAAGGTACGAATGGACATACCGCTGCGATCCGTACCCGGACCACCACCGCGCTGTGCAGCGACATCAGCGAGTGCATCAGAAATCGCCGATTCTGACATTGCTGCTTCGCTGCTACCATCGGCCAATTGTACTGCGCGCACGCCGCGCGCCAGCATGGTATTGGTCAGTGACGCAACGCCGGATTTGCCGGCCGGATCGCGTTTTGCGCCCGCATCAAATTCCACGCTGACATCAAGTATGGGTATCGTATGATTTTCCACAAAATAAACCCGCGTGCCATTGTCCAGCGTCCAGTGCTGGATCTTTAGCGCAGCATGCGACACGACGGAATGCATCAGCGCAGCAATGAAGAATATTTTTTTAAGCATGAAGAAAAATCCCCGAGATGAATTGTGCCGTATGTGCCATCTTGTTTAATGGCGCAGGCCAGTGGTTGCAGCAGGCTTTTGCGCTTGCGCATTGAGCGGCAGCGGTAACAGTGATGCGACTGTTAACTGGTCATCGGAAAAATATTTCTGCGCAACCGCCTGCACGTCTTGCGGCGTAACAGCAGAAAGTTTTTCGATGATGCGATCAGTTTGCCTTGCCGGTATGCCGGCCATTTCCATGCCACCGATTTCCATCGCCTGGCCAAACACGGAATCACGTTTGTAAATCTGGCTAGCGATAAGCTGCGCCTTGACGCGCTTTAATTCTTCCGCTGAAACACCATTGTTAGCAATCTGCGTGACTTCAGCCCGCAAGCGCCGTTCCAGCTCTTCTATCGTGGTACCACCAGCCGGCACGCCCATCAACATGAACAGGCTAGGACCACGCGATATCGCGTCATAACTCGCACCGGCAGAATTGGCAACGCGATCGGTGCGCACCAGTTTTGCCGGCAGGCGCGCATTGTCATAACCATCGAGTACGGCAGCCAGTACGTCTAGCGCATGCGCATCATTGTCTTTTTCCACGTCGCGCATGGTCGGTACCTTATAGGCCATGACCAGATAAGGATTTTCTGCCGGTGCCTTGATCACCACGCGCCGTATGCCATTTTGCGGCGGATCATTTTGCGGCTTGGTCTTAGGCAGGGTCTTGGGCGGTATCTTGCCAAAATATTTTTCAGCCAGATCTCGTACCTGCTTCGCATCGACATCACCTGTGACGACCATGGTCGCATTGTTTGGTGCATACCATCGCTCATACCAGGCAAGCGCATCTGCGGCCGTCATGTTTTTCAGGTCATCCATCCAGCCGATGATGGGATTGCGGTATGGATGTGCAGTAAAGGCTGTGAAATTGAGGGCTTCGTATACCTTAGAGACAGGCTGATCATCGGTGCGCAAGCGACGCTCCTCCATCACGACATTGATTTCCTTTGCAAACTCCGCCTTGTCCATCGTCAGGTTCTGCATGCGATCAGCCTCGAGTGCCATCACATCTTCCAGACGGGATTTTTCTATTTGCTGAAAATAGGCGGTGTAATCCTTGCTGGTAAATGCATTGTCGCGCCCACCCAGTGCAGCAACTTTTGCACTGAAATCGCCCGGCTTGAGCTTTTTGGTACCCTTGAACATCATATGCTCAAGTACATGCGCCACGCCCGTGGTGCCGCTTTGCTCATCCATCGACCCTATCCGATACCAGATCATGTGCGCAACTGTGGGTGCGCGCTTGTCTTCCTGGACGATAATGCGCAAGCCGTTCGACAACCTGAACTCTTGCAAACGGTCTGCCGCAGAAGAGGCCGCTGGCATGAAACCAGAGATTGCCAAACTGCCCAGTACAAATAATTTTGTCCAAAATTTCATAGTCTTTGCTCTGCTAGAATAGATGCTGTTTTCGGCAAAAAGAAATTGATTGTATCTGCTTGTCATTGTCTTCGCTTTTTCTTGCCCCGGACCTCATGTTTAACTTTTTCAAAAAAACGCCAGCGCTCGATGCTACGCCTGCTGCCGCGCCTGCTGAAAAGCAAACCTGGCTAAACAAGCTCAAGTCCGGACTCTCGCGCACTTCTTCTGGCATCAGCACGCTTTTTACCGGCGCCAAAATTGATGATGCTCTTTATGAGGAACTCGAGTCTGCATTGCTGATGGCCGATGCAGGCGTGGAGGCCACGCAGTTTATTCTCGATGGCCTGCGCACAAAGGTGAAAAATGAAAGCCTCACTGATGCCGCAGCAGTCAAGGCTGCGCTGCGCAGCTTGCTGCTGGAACTACTGACCCCGCTTGAACGACCGCTGGCATTAGGAAAAGCACAACCGCTGGTCATGATGGTGGCCGGCGTCAACGGTGCCGGCAAGACCACGACCATAGGCAAACTGGCAAAGCACTTGCAATCACACCAGCAGAAAGTCCTGCTTGCCGCTGGCGATACTTTCCGTGCTGCTGCGCGCGAACAGCTCGCCACCTGGGGCGAGCGCAATGATATTACCGTTATCTCTCAAGTCTCTGGCGATCCAGCTGCGATCGCCTTTGATGCGGTACAGGCCGGCCAGGCTCGCGGGATGGATGTGGTGATGATCGATACGGCGGGCAGGTTGCCAACCCAATTGCATTTGATGGATGAGCTGAAAAAAATCAAGCGCGTCATCAGCAAGGGCATGCAAGAGGCGCCGCATGAAATCCTGCTGGTCATTGATGGCAATACAGGACAAAACGCACTCGCACAGGTTAAGGCTTTTGATGACGCGCTCACACTGACCGGACTGGTCGTCACCAAACTCGATGGCACGGCCAAAGGCGGCGTGCTGGCAGCAATCGTCAAAAACAGACCTGTACCGGTTTATTTTATCGGCGTCGGTGAAGGCATCGATGACCTGCAGCCTTTTGTTGCGGCCGAATTTGTTGATGCCCTGCTAGGTTGAGATTGCACACTATGCCCATCATTACATTTTCCTCCGTCTCAAAAACCTACTCTGGAAAAGTGGACGCCCTCTCCGATATCACGCTGTCGATAGAAGAAGGCGATATGATTTTTCTGGTTGGTGCTTCTGGTGCCGGTAAATCAACGCTATTAAAGTTGATCGCCGGTATCGAACGGCCTAGCGCCGGGTTGTTGCAGGTCTGCGGCCAGGACATGCGCACGCTTAACCGCTCGACCTTGCCCTATCTGCGCCGCAAGCTTGGCCTGATCCTGCAGCAGCACCGCCTGCTCAACGACCGTTCGGTGCTGGCCAATGTGATGCTGCCTTTGGTCGTGACAGGCGCCACATACGAAGAAGCCGAAGAACGTGCACAAGTCGCACTGTCAAAAGTCGGCCTGGCTGACAAGGCAGATTTATTGCCCATGACTTTGTCCGGAGGCGAACAACAGCGCGTCGCCATCGCACGTGCAATCGTGCATCGTCCGCGCATTATTCTGGCTGACGAACCGACTGCCAATCTGGATCGCGACAGCGGTCGTCTCGTGCTCGATATGTTGAAGGCGTTTAATGCTGCCGGCGTTACCTGCGTAATCTCCACGCACGATGAGCGTCTGTTAGAAGGTGCCAGCTGTATCGTCGAGCTGTCGCAAGGCCATGTAACGGCCATGCATATGGAAAACAACGAGGTCAACATATGAGCGGCTGGTTCAGAGATCATCTGTTTGCCATGCGGAGTGTTGCAGGCGTCATCCGCCGCACGCCGATGAGTTTCTTTTTAAATGTACTGGTGATTGCCCTGACCCTGGTGCTGCCCGTGGCCGGCCTCACTCTTCTGGATAATGTCAGGCCGGTTTCGCGACATTTGATTGTCGAACCCGAGATCGCGGTCTTTTTATCTGCCGATTTGTCGCGCGATCGCGCTACGGCTATGGCCGCTTCACTGCGTAAACTGGCCGAGCAACATCAGATAACGGTGAACCTGGAGTTTATTCCACGCGAAACTGCGCTGGAGAGCCTGAAAGCACGCGCCGGCCTGACTGATGTGATCAGCACGCTGGGCAGTAATCCGCTGCCGGACGCTTATGTGCTCAAGCTCGCCCATAGCACTGATCCGGGCGCGGCCTCGCGCATAGAAAAGCTGGCACAGGAAATCCGCCAGCTTGATGCGATCGATACGGTGCAACTTGATACCGTATGGGTCAAGCGTCTGGCTGCCCTGCTGCAACTTGGCGCCAGTATTTTATGGATACTGGCTGCTACGCTTTCCTGCGTGGTGGTTGCTGTTGTTTTCAATACCATACGCCTGCAGATCGTCACGCACAGGGAAGAGATCAATGTCGCGCAATTGCTGGGGGCAACCGATGCGTATGTCGCCCGCCCCTTTTATTACACCGGCGCGATACTAGGCTTGGTTGCCGGCGGCTTGTCGCTGCTGTTTGTTCTGTTCGGTATCTCTGTACTGAATATTTCGATTATTTCCCTCGCCAGATCTTACGGCTCCGACTTTATGTTGCACGCGCTGGATTTCCCTTCTGCCGCGACGCTGCTGTGCTTTGCAACTGGACTTGGTGTTCTGGGTGCTGCGCTATCGGTCGGGCGCGCGCTACGGTCCCCTGTGCTGCACTGATCGCCTCGCCCCTGTCCCCCCTTGCCGCCAGAAGCGCGCTTATTGTAATTTTAGTGATATTATTTTGTTAATTATTTCCCATTTTCAAGTTCAGTATCGCTGCGAATCAGCCAGCTATTAGCACTCTCTTTCAGAGAGTGCTAATATAGAAGCACTAGGATTTATCGGCTTTTACGGCCATAAATTGGCTTTGATAGCAATTTAACCAAAGGAGAAGCAATGACAGCTTCGACCGTATCGTCAGCCCTGGTGCCGACTGGTTCACAGGCGCTGACAC
>JACCDW010689634.1_pt1 | contig 12823 bp, 9 predicted proteins | sample 7449781 | NCBI WGS metagenome assembly JACCDW01 (sample SAMN15323449, study PRJNA562643) | freshwater metagenome | isolation source: river surface water | place: USA:Blue River Watershed | collected 2017-08-18 | reverse complement strand
CTTCTTTGCTTACGCATTATGGGGAGCACCGCTTGCGTCATATGTGCTAATCCAAATACATTAATTTCAAACATACGGCGCACTTCCGCTTCCTCACTTTCTTCAATGGCACCAAAATACCCAATACCCGCATTGTTTACGAGTACATCAATTTGACCGAATTTTTCAATTGCACTAGCAACTGAACTTTTTATAGAAGCGGTATCCGTCACATCTAACTTCACCACAATAGCGGTTTCAGGATAAGGAGCTACAATATCTTGCACATCATTTGTATTACGAGCTGTTACGACTACTTTATACCCTTTTTCCAATGCCTCTATTGCTAAATAACGTCCAAAACCAGTTGAACATCCTGTGATAAACCATACTTTATTCATGCTACTTAATTTAATAATGAGCTATAAAGATAGGCCGCTACCAAGGATTGTCTATCATTGATTTTAAGGGGTAAGTATAATATACACAAATGATTCACATTCAATCGCTATTCATCCATTTCTGGCGAAATATTAAGAAAAATTGAATAGCTTAGAAAGTTCCTAATACACCGGAATTTCAAGTAAAATTTAAATTATTAAATTATGAATTGTTCTAAAAAACTGGCCCTATTCGCTTTGATCGCATTTGGCTTTACGACTCCAAGTTTTGCGCAAGAAACAGGGAAAGAAACAGGGAAAGAAAATGCCGCTATTCCTAAAGAAGAAAAATCAGTTACCAAACACAGTGTAGTGATTGGTGGAAAAACGATTAACTATACAGCTACTGCAGGTGCCCTTATTTTAAGAAACAATGTAGATGAACCCATTGCTTTTTTTGGATATACTGCTTATACAAAGGATGGTGAAGAAGCAGGAAAGCGTCCCATTACCTTTTCCTTTAACGGTGGTCCTGGTTCCTCTTCTATGTGGTTGCATTTTGGCGTAATGGGTCCAAAACGAGTTGTGGTAAATGATCCTAGTGACAACCTAGCTGCCCCCTTTAAGGTGGAGGACAACCAATATAGTATTTTAGACAATAGTGATATTGTAATGATGGATCCGATTGGCACTGGAATTAGCCGTGCGATTGGAAAAGCAAAGAATGAGGAATTTTGGGGTGTGAACGGAGATATTAAATCCGTTGGCGATTTTGTAAAACAATATTTGATTGACAACGACCGCTTAAACTCTCCTAAATTTTTATTAGGTGAAAGTTATGGTACCATGCGAAGCGCTGGTGTTGCTAAATATTTACAAGGGGCTGGTGTTGCTTTAAATGGAATTGTATTGGTTTCTTCTGTCTTGGATTTAAGAACCCTTACATTCCAAGATGGAGACGATTTATCCTATATTATTAATTTACCCGCTTATGCAGCTACTGCTTGGTATCATAACAAAGTTGCCAATAAACCAGCTAGTTTAGAAGCCTATTTAAAAGAAGCACGCGCTTATGCAGAAGGTGCTTATACCCTCGCATTAATGAAAGGAAGCAAATTGACGAAATCAGAAAAAGAAGCCATTGCAAAACAACTTACTTATTTCACAGGATTGAGTGCAGATTATTTATTGAAAGCAGACTTAAGAGTGAAGCAAGGAGAATTCTGTCAAGAATTATTAAGAGAACAACATTTAACAACTGGTAGATTAGATTCAAGATATAAAGGATTTACACAAGATTTATTAAGTGCAAGTGCTGCTTACGATCCTCAAAGTGCCGCATTAAGTCCAACTTATATTAGTTCCTTTTTAAATTATTATTATTCAGAGTTGAAAGTGAATAAGAACCTAACCTATCGTATTTCCGCAAGTAGCTTGCCGGGTTTTAAATGGGACTGGAAACACAATACCAGTGGATTTGGCGATGCAGCCACCCCTAATACAGCCATTGACTTAGCGGAAGCGATGACAAAAAATCCAAATCTGAAAATATTAGTTTTGAATGGCTACTACGATTTGGCTACTCCATTTTATGGTACAGAGTATACCTTTGAGCATATGGGCTTAGAAGAAAAAATTCAAGCTAATGTAAAAATGAAATATTACGAAGCGGGACATATGATGTACGTTCATCCTGCCTCTGCCGTTGCCTACAAAAAAGACGTAACTGAATTTATCAAAGAAAATGCGGGATTAAAATAAACACACTCTATCAAATTATACACTATGCATAAATTACTTGGATCCCTTTTACTGTTACTCCTAATGAGCAACAGCTTTGCTCAAAGCAAAACAACCCTTATTAAAACGGGCAGACTCATTGATGTGGAATCTGGAAAAGTATTAACCAATCAAATGATTTTAGTGCGTAATGACAGTATTATTAAAGTGGATAGCAGCATTGCTATTACCAATGATGCAATTGTAATTGACTTATCAAAGTACACCGTACTGCCTGGATTAATTGATTGTCATACGCATATTACAGGACAACCAGGTGGTGACTATTACGCGGACATTTTTAGAAAGACTCCAGTTGATGTTGCAGTAACAGCTCACCTTTATGCAAAAAGAACTTTGGAAGCAGGATTTACCACTGTTCGTGATTTAGGTGCTAGCGGCTTAGTAGACGTTGCTTTAAGAAATGCCATTAACAATGGAGATATCGTTGGACCCAATATTTATGCAGCAACTGCATTTATTGGATCTACAGGTAGCCATGGCGATTTAAATGGATTCTCCGCTTATTTGCAATTTAATATGCCTAAAGGTATGTCTGGCGTTGCCAACGGAGTGGAAGGCGTGAGAGAACAAGTACGCTACAATGTAAAAAATGGCGCAGACGTAATTAAATTTGGTGCCAGTGCAGGTGTATTAAGTGAGGAAGAAAGTGTAGGCGCCCCTCAATACACGCAAGAAGAAATGAATGCTATTGTTAGTGAAGCAAAAATGTGGGGCCGCAAAACAGCAGCACATGCCCATGGAACAGAAGCTATTAAAATGGCGGTGAAAGCAGGCGTTGCTTCGGTAGAACATGGAAGTTTTTTAGATGCAGAAGGTATTCAATTAATGAAAGAGCGTGGCACTTATTTAGTAGCCGATGTGTATGATGACGAATATATTATTGCAGAATATGCAAAATTAGGTTACCCTGAAAAAATCATCAACAAAGAAAAGATGGTGGGCAAATTACAAAGAGAGAATTTTCAAAAAGCAGTAGAAGCAGGTGTTAAAATTGCCTATGGAACGGATGCAGGTGTATACCCACATGGATGGAATGGTAAACAATTTAAATGGATGACTCGCTTTGGATTAAGTCCCATGGGGGCCATTCAAGCGGCTACTATTCATGCTGCCGATTTAATAGGCATCAAAGATAAAACAGGATCTATCAAGGCTGGAAAAAAAGCCGACATCATTGCAGTCATGATAAATCCATTAGAGGATGTTACCAGTTTAGAGAATGTACAGTTTGTTATGAAGAATGGGGTTGTCTATAAAAATAATTAACCAATGAGAAAATCAGTTATTGCCTTCGTTTGGATCTTAAGCTTACTTGTTGTTGCTCAAAATGCAAATGCACAAAATGAGCAAAGCACAAGCTTGACCGTAGAAAAAATCATGAAAGATATTAAGTGGATTGGAAGCTCCCCTTCCAACATTAGTTGGACCTGGGACAGCAAAGCCATTATTTTTAGCTGGAATCCTGATAAAAATATCTCCGACTCTTTTTATATCTATAAACTCAATGGCAAGCAACCGGAGAAATTAAATTACAATGAGGCGCTAAAGCAAAAAGCGATTGCGAGTGGTAAATACAACAAAACTTATACCCAAATAGTATACAGCTACCAAGGAGATATTTATTTGTTTACGGTAAGCAACGGCCAAACCACCCCAATCACGCAAACAGAAGAAATGGAAAACAACCCAATCTTCCTAAACAATGATGAATGGGTGTCTTATCAAAAAAATAGGAACCTATATGCTTGGCAAATTAAAACAGGGTTGACAAAACAATTAACCAACTTTGTAAAAGAAACAAATAAGGGATCAAAAAACAATAGTAACGCACAAGACGCATTTCTAATTAATCAATCTTTAGAAAACTCAAGCGTTTTACAATGGAGAAAGAAAAAGAAAGAAGCGAGAGAAAGCTTTCTAGAAGAGCATAAAGAAAAGTCAATTGCGAAAGCCATTGCTATTGGCGATAAGCAGGTCACCAATGTAGCTTCAAGTACGACTGGTAATTATGTGCTGTATACCCTATTCACACCCGAAGCAGCTAAAACCACTATTGTACCTTCCTATGTAACGGAGTCAGGCTATACCACCGATCTACCAACGCGTGAAAAAGTGGGACATGCACAAGGCATTTACGAAGCCTACATTTACAACAAAATTTTAGATACGGTCTATGCTATTAAATTAGATTCTATACCTGGAAGCATGGATTTGCCAGATTATGTAAAAGACTATCCAAAACAAAAAGAGAAAAAAGCAAGCCTCCGAAAAATGTGGGTTAGCGAAGTTTATTGGAATGAATCTAATGACCTAGCCATTGTAGACATTCGTTCTGTGGACAATAAAGATAGATGGTTGATGCAATTGGATCCTGCTACTGCTAAATTAAGTTTAATTAATCGTCAAAGAGACGAAGCTTGGGTGGGTGGTCCTGGTAATAGCAGTTTCCGTGCAAGCGCTGGCTGGATCAATGAACATGCCTTTTATTTCCAAAGCGAACAAACAGGCTATTCTCATTTGTATTCCTATGATGTTAATACAAAAATTACCACTGCTTTAACCAAAGGAAATTATGAAGTGCAAAATGCACAACTTACTAAAAACAAAAAGACGTTCTATTTACTTACTAACGAGGCCCATCCTGGACAACATAACTGGTACAAGCTTTCTTTGGAAACCTTCGTTAAAGAAAAGATAACTAATAAAGTAGGTACATACGAGGTAAGTATGTCTCCTGATGAAAAAACAATTGCTTATCGTTACTCCTATATCAATAAACCTTGGGAATTATTTATCCAAGAAAACAAAGCAACCAATACTATCAACCAAATCACCTTTAAGGGAGCAAGTGATGAATTTAAAGCATACCCTTGGAGAGAAAATAAAATATTTACCATCACCGCACGTGACGGACAACCTATTTATGCGCGCTTGTATGAGCCAAAAGCCGGTGCTAAAAATAATGCAGCGGTTATTTTCGTGCATGGTGCAGGTTATTTGCAAAACGTTCACTATGGCTGGAGCAATAACTACCCTCGTGAATACATGTTCAATAATTTATTAGCCGATAAAGGTTATACGGTGATTGATATTGATTACAGAGGCAGTGCTGGCTATGGCAGAGACTGGAGAACTGGCATTTACCGTTTTATGGGCGGCAAGGATTTAGATGACGAAGTAGATGCAGCAAAGTATTTAGTACAAAATTTAGGGATTGATAGTACGCGCATAGGTATGTATGGAGGTAGTTATGGAGGCTTTATGACTTTAATGGCAATGTTCACACAACCGGATGTAATTAAGGCAGGAGCTGCGCTAAGACCAGTTACGGACTGGGCACATTATAACCATGGATACACTTCTGACATTTTAAATGAACCCGCAACGGATAGTATTGCTTATGCAAAATCCTCTCCAATCAATTTTGCAGCAGGTTTGAAAAATCATTTATTGATTTGTCATGGGATGATTGATGTGAATGTTCACTATCAAGATGCAGTAAGATTGGCTCAAAAATTAATTGAACTAGGTAAAGACAATTGGGAACTTGCTTCCTACCCTATGGAAGACCATGGATTTGTGGAACCTAGTAGTTGGACAGATGAGTACAAACGAATCTTAAAACTATTTGACGCACAACTGCTTCGATAAAGTTTTAAAATAGAAGACACGCATAGATTTGCAGGACCGGCTAAATTGGAGCCTATGGCTATCCATTAAGCCACCCTATCCTACTTTTAATATGACAATCTTATTAAAATGAATAATTCTTTTAAAAAAACGACCGAAGAGGATTCCCACTATAATCATATTGAGACATTCTCTACAGAGGAAATATTAAAGGGTATTAATTTGGAGGATCAGAAAGTAGCCTATGCAGTTGAAAAAGTGATCCCTTCTATTCATTCATTAGTGGAGGCTGTGACTGAAAAATTAAGTACCGGAGGAAGACTATTTTATATTGGCGCAGGCACCAGTGGTCGACTTGGATTGGTAGATGCTAGTGAATGTCCGCCAACATTTGGAGTTCCTTCTGACTTAGTGATTGGTTTGATTGCAGGAGGTCATCAAGCCATGTTTCAGGCTGTTGAAAATGCCGAAGATGATCTGGAACAGGCATGGCTGGATTTACAAAGCTACCAAATATCTAACCAAGACATTGTAGTGGGTATTGCCGCAAGCGGTACCACCCCCTATGTGATTGGTGGTTTAAGTACCTGTAGAAAAAAGGGGATTACCACTGGGAGTATTAGTTGTAACCAAAATAGTCCTGTTTCTAGTTATGCAGACTTCCCTATTGAAGTAGTAGTAGGTCCAGAATTTGTTACAGGAAGTACAAGAATGAAAAGTGGTACCGCACAAAAAATGGTACTTAATATGATTTCAACTTCTGTGATGATTAAACTTGGACGTATCAAAGACAATAAAATGGTAAACATGCAACTTACCAACCAAAAACTTTTTGATAGAGGAGTCAAAATGATAATGGACGAACTTCAACTTGATGATGCCGAAAAAGCAGCACATTTATTAAGCACCTATGGTTCTGTAAAAAAATCAATTGAAATGGCGAAGAGCGCATTGTAATTGCTATTAGAGAAGAGACTTATTATAATGAATAAAGCCGTACAACAAACCAGAAGGATGAGCCAAGTCTATCTATTTTTGTATGCTAAATTAATGCGGTAAACTTATTTTGCCCATCGTAAGGGGTATTTTTGTTGCATTCCCACCTGCCAACATCGGCTTACCTGCGACTGTTTCATTGGCAAGTAAAGCAAATAAAATAGCTTCTTTGGCATCTGGTTGTAGTCCAATTAATTCAGAAGATTGTATAGTAGCATTGGGCAACCTACTTCTTAAATGTTGAACCAATTCCAAATTATGCATCCCTCCGCCACTCGTATATAAAGCATAGGTTGCATTCGCTGGAAAATAGGCATTTATTGCATGGGTTATGCTGGTAGCGGTAAACTTGTTAAGGGTAGCCATAACATCTTCATGCGCTAATGACTGCGTTTCTGATTGGAATTGAGCGTTTACTAGTAATTCCAAGTTAAACAGTTCAGGGCCGATTGTCTTGGGTTGCGGAAGGCTAAAGAAAGGATGTGATAGTAATGCAGATAATAATTTTTCGTTTACGATCCCCTTTTTAGCAATCGATCCGTCTTTGTCATAGGCTTGGTCAAAATGTTTACGCATATAGGCATCCATCATTGTATTTCCTGGTCCTGTATCGGTAGAAAATATTTGATCTAAAGTACATCCGGCTGGCAAATAAGTAAAATTGGCAATGCCTCCAATATTCAATAACAATCTATTTTCGGTAGCACTGGCCCCAATTAAATAATCTCCGTAAACTGCCAGTGGCGCTCCTTCTCCTCCAGCAGCAATATGTTTTTGTCTAAAATCACTGATGGTGATGATACCGGTAGCCACCGCTAAATGATCTCCATCTCCAATTTGCAAAGTAGCAGAACCATATTCGGAATGAGGGTGCATTGATTTTGGTGCATGGAAAATAGTTTGTCCATGGCTTGCAATTAAATCTATTTGTTCTTTTGCGACTCCCCAATCCGCTAAGGCTTTATGAATCATTTTAGCATGCTGTAATGCCACCCATGGATGCAATAAAGTAAGTGCCTCTAATGATACATTTTGTTTGGAAAAAATTTCAAGAATTTTATTTTTGAAATCCATCTCAAAAGGGATGGTCACAAAATTCAACAATTCCATGGTAGTACCTATCCCCGATCCACTTACTTCACACAATGCAATATCAAGGCCATCCAAGGAAGTCCCACTCATGAGTCCTATAATTTTACGACTAGGCTTTGCCGACAAGTCATATAAATGTTGAATTTGAGCATTCATAACCAAAGTATTGTATTTAAAGATACAAATTAGATAACTATCAACAGCATACAACCAATTTTCCACAACCTTCTAGCATACATGAAAATCAGGGGCTTATCCTGTAACTTTGAAGAATTAAAACTATGATGTATGCTTAAAGTGGGTGTGTTTGGAGTGGGCCATTTAGGAAAATTTCACTTAAACAATTGGATGGAAATTCCAAACGTGCAAGTAATTGGTTTTTTCGATCCTAGCAATGACAATGCAAAGGAAGTGGAAACCAAATATGGCATTCCCCGCTTTATGGATGAAGAAGCTTTAATTGCAGCTGCTGACATTATTGATGTGGTTACCCCTACTCACTTACACTTTCCAGTTTGTGAACTGGCGATTAAAACCGGCAAACATGTTTTTGTAGAAAAGCCAATGGCCAACACCATCGAAGAAGGAAAGGCAATTGTGAATATGGTTAAAGAGGCGAATGTAAAATTACAAGTAGGTCATGTAGAAAGATTCAACCCTGCTTATACTGCCTTAAAAAATGCTTCTTTGAATCCTTTGTTTATTGAAGTACATAGACTGGCTCAATTCAACCCAAGAGGTACAGAAGTAAGTGTGATCTTAGATTTAATGATTCATGATATTGATATTATTTTAAGCATTGTGAAAAGCGATGTAAAAAGCATATCTGCCAGTGGTGTTGCGGTGCTTACAGACACACCGGATATTGCCAACGTCCGAATAGAATTCAACAACGGCTGTGTGGCTAACCTAACTAGCAGTAGGATTAGCATGAAGAAAATGCGTAAAATTCGTTTGTTTCAAAAAGACGCTTATATTGGAATTGACTTTTTAGAAAAGACCACTGAAATTATCAAATTAAAGCAACCTGACGAAGAAGACAGTTTCTCTTTTGATATTGAAACACATGCCGGAACCAAAACCATTTCCATCCACAATCCTGTGATCGAAGAAGGGAATGCCATTAAAGCAGAATTAACCAGCTTTGTGAATGCTATTGTAAATGACGAGCCCACTGTTGTGAGTGAAATTGACGGCTATTTAGCTATGGAAGTAGCTCATCAAATTTTAGAGAAAATAAATAAGAGTACCGCTGTTTTAAGACAAGCCCCTGTTGAGGATCCGAAGCCTCCAAAAGAAGACGGATCTGAATACGCGATCAATTTTGATGAGGAAGATTAAAATAACGGAATCTATTAGTGGAATCCATTACCAAGATATATTAAGAGAATCGCTTCGCTAAAATATATTCAGCAATTGCCAAATCCAAGGGCCTGGTAATTTTGATATTTTCAAATTCACCATCTACCAAATAAACGGGGTTCCCGCTTGCTTCTACTACATTGGCTTCATCCGTAAAACTAGCATTAAAGTCCTGATTGAATGCATTTAATAAAAGGTCAGATTGAAATGTTTGCGGGGTTTGTATTAACATGACGTTTTCTCTGTCAAACAATTCATTGTTATTGCCTTTGATTAGTCGAACGGTGTCTGTAGAACTTACCGCAGGAATGGCAGATCCTTTTTCCAAAGCCTGCTGATAACATCTTTGAATAAGTGCTGGCGTTAATAAACATCTCACAGCATCGTGAACAAATACAATAGCCGATTCATTTACTTGACCAAGACCATTTTTTACTGATTGAAAACGCGTATCTCCTCCAGCAACAAATACAATATTTTTAGTAAACCCGTTTTGACGAATTAATTCTTTTCCTTCTTCTATATATCCTTCAGGTAAAACCACTACCAATTGAATATCTGAAAAAGCAGCCACAAACTGGTCGATTGTATGTAATAAAATAGGTTTCCCTTGAATAGATAAAAATTGTTTAGGGACAACCGATCCCATTCTTTGACCTGTTCCACCCGCAACAATGATCGCTACTTTATTAGAATACATATTTATAATTTAGACGCTACAATAAAGTACTGTAGTTTATTTTACCAATAATTTAATGACTTCTGCTTTCAAGATTGATTTCTGAATAGGCGCTGTGCCAACCAACTCGCAGACTAACCCACCAGCAATATTGGCGAGTTCAGCTGCCAATTCCATATTTTGAGTACTAGCATAGGTTAAGCTAGCCACTGCAATCACGGTGTCTCCTGCGCCACTTACATCGGACACATTACGTATATGCGTTGGAATTAATTTATGGGCATTGGACATCCCAAAATAAACACCATGTTCTGAAAGAGTAATAAATGAAACCTGATGCTGCAAATGAGCATGTAATGCCTCATGTACCTTATTCATTTCTGTTAGGTTAATGGCAGGAATTTCCATTTTTAACCCCTCTTTTACTTCTTTTAGATTAGGTTTAAAAATGGTACAACCTTTATAAGCTAAAAAGTTCTTATGTTTTGGATCCACGGCAGTAGGTATTCCCTTTTTATTGCAATAAGCAATAACAGCCTCAATCACATGAGGAGTTAATACCCCTTTATTGTAATCTTCTAAAATAACCAAATTGGGATTTTCTGCATCCACATAAGCATAAAAATTAGCTAACAAGGCATTGGCTTCTACCTCACTGATGTCTTTTGTATGTTCATGGTCTAGACGCATCATTTGTTGATTACGTCCCATAACTCTAACCTTATTCGTAGTGACTCTTTGGTCCGTTTCATGAATGTACTTTGTTTCGATCCCTTCTGCGCTTAATAAAGCATTAAGTGCTGCACCTTCCGCATCTTTACCAATCACCGCAAACAAAGTAGTTTGTGCACCTAGTGCCCTTAAATTAAGGGTTACGTTGGCTGCGCCACCTACTCTCGTTTCTTTGCGTTGTAAGGAAACAATAGGAACAGGTGCTTCTGGTGAAATTCGGTCAACCGATCCCCACCAATAGGTATCCAACATGATATCTCCTACCACCCCAATCTTAGTTTGGGTAAAGGAATTAAATAATTTTTCTACAGCGGATTGATCCAACATAACTAAGCCCCTTTTTTTTGATTACGCAGTGCGATATAATACAAAGGTATACCAATGAGGGTAATAATTAAGCCAGGCCAAGTAAAATTAGGCTTGTAAATAATTAACAATACGCAAAAACAAGTTCCCATTAATATATATATAGCTGGCAATACAGGATAGCCAAATGCTTTGTATGGACGTTCCATTTCGGGACGCTTCTTGCGTAAAATGAATATACCAATGATGGTTAAAATATAAAAGATCACCACAATAAAGGAAACCATATCCAATAAGTCCCCATATTTTCCACTCAAACAAAGTAATCCAGCCACCACACATTGTGCCCATAAAGCCCAAGCAGGAACAGCATTCTTATTTAAAGTACCCGCTTTTTTAAAGAACAATCCATCCTGAGCCATGGTATAATACACTCTTGCACCGGCTAAAATCAATCCATTATTGCAACCAAAAGTGGAAATCATAATCATCACTGCAATAACATAGGTTCCTATATTACCAAAAATCACATGGGAAGCGGCTACTGCTACTCTATCCGCTGGTGCATTGGCAATTTCATGTAAAGGAAGTACACTCAAATACATGAGGTTGGCAGAAATATAAATAACGGTTACTATTAAAGTACCTAAGAATAAACTCAGTCCAATATTACGTTGAGGATTTTTTATTTCTCCTGCAATAAAAGTTACATTGTTCCATGCGTCACTGCTAAATATAGAACCTACCATACTTGCTGCAATAGCGCCTAAGATAGCCACTCCAAAAATGGGAGTAGTACTATTATCCGAAGCAATAGTTTGCATTGACCATGCATTCTCCCAATTTGCATTCCAAATACTTGATTTAGAAGCCAACAAAAAACCAAACCCAATCAACCCAAATAAGGAAGCCAATTTAGTTACCGTAAATGTGGTTTGAATTAGTTTACCGCCCTGCACTCCCTTGGTATTTATATAGGTTAACAGCACAATAATGCCAATAGAAACCAATTGAGCAGGATATATTTTGAGAAACCCTATTTGCAAAAGGATATTGGCATCTGTCATTTCTAAAGAAGGGAAAAAGTAGCCTGCAAATTTGCTAAAAGCAACCCCTACCGCTGCAATGGTACCGGTTTGAATCACAGAAAAAAAGCTCCAACCATATAAGAAACCCAACAAAGGATTATAAGACTCTTTTAAGTACACATACTGCCCTCCTGCCTTTGGGAACATTGCACTCAATTCACCGTAACTTAAGGCAGCAGTAAGCGTCATAAAGCCCGTTAATAACCATACTGCAACAAGCCAACCTGCTGACCCTACATTGCGGGTAATATCGGCACTTACAATGAATATCCCAGAACCAATCATGCTACCAGCTACAATCATAGTGGCATCAAAAGCGCTTAAAGTGGGTTTAAATTGGGTATTAGTGGTTGACATAAGTTTTGTAAATTTTGGGAGTACTATCAAGTAAAAAAAATCCCGTTAGGTTAACGGGATTTGATGGTAAATTATTTTTTTGGCTTGTATTCGTCATTTAATCCTTTGATGATATCCGCCGTGATATCATAAGCCGTGTCTTTGTAATACATTAAATCTGGATTACTTGAAAAGATATAAGCGAAGGTTTTGTTTTTATTGTACTTTTCTAAATACAGTTCAATCTTCTTTTTTACTTCTTGTAAACGTTTAAAACTTTCTTCTTGTAACTCTTGAGAAAGTTGCTGTTCTTTATTGGTGTAATTTTTTTCCGCTTGCACTAAATCTTGTTGACGACTACCCACTTCTGCTTGAGAAAGGTATTGACCATTTTTTTGTAAATCCTGGTATTTTGCTATGTATGCATTTTTTAAAGCTGT